>Ga0310691_10001686_pt1 | contig 32879 bp, 23 predicted proteins | sample 176DNAGHGlowgp2_FD_203887 | JGI IMG/M metagenome (GOLD analysis project Ga0310691, IMG submission 203887) | Sheep rumen microbial communities from Palmerston North, Manawatu-Wanganui, New Zealand - 1766 DNA GHGlow gp2 (v2) (version 2) | ecosystem: Host-associated > Mammals > Digestive system >... | reverse complement strand
GATTTACATTACTGCCCGGGATCTTACATTGCTCACGGACCTGAAATCCTGCCTGTTTAAGAAACAGGATGGCCTTATCCGAGTTTACTTCACCGTAACATGCAAGTCCCTTGTCCCAGCAATATCTTGTCATCGGAAGAAACATCTTTTCACCGAAAGTGACAATGCTGTCCGTATCCTTAACACCGTAAAGAAAAAGAAACCAGTCCTTACCCGCAGTCTGTCTGCGATGAATGCGTGTTACATAAAAATCATATCTGAGCAGCTTGTAAAACAGCGACAGTCCGCCTATCTTATAAAGCTCCCACCCGCCGTTTTTCATAAACTGACGCGGATTTAAAAAAGAAAAACCCGGCGGCGCCCAGACGGCTACCGCATTCATTTCAGGAGAATCTGCATATATCAACGCTGATGTCATCGCATAAAGACATGCCTTGTAGAGATTGGCCCCCACTTTTTTGACATGCTTTTCACCGCTTATCCAGTGAAGGAGAGAATCCGTTGAATAGAAATCCGACATTATATCAAGAACTTTGTCATAATCCCGCTTTTCAACAAGATATAACCCGGCTTCTCTTATGACTTTCCTGCCGTCATCAAGATTCTTAAGTGTCTTTCCCATCTTTTACCTCAGATTTACCGGAAATAATCGGTTTACGCATTTCCTGATAACCATAAATGATACAGGGTAAAAATTAACCGACTGTATAAAGCCGGTTAACAAGCGGATAACGGGAGTCGAACCCGCCTCCTAAGCTTGGGAAGCTCATGTACTACCGATGTACTATATCCGCTTAATCATATTTCGCCGAAAAATATTGCTTTTGGCGTATCATTTCTTCCTTGGTAAGGAGGCATTCTCTTATAACATCGCTCACGGAAAGAAACTCCTTTACCAAAGCAGGGTCAAACTGTGTGCCGCTGCCCTCGGCTATAAGGCCCATCGCTTTTTCATGTGAGAAGGGCTTTTTGTAAGGACGCTCCGAAGTAAGAGCATCGTATACATCAACTATACTCATGATACGGGCAACAAGCGGGATCTCTTCGCCTTTAAGCCCTTCGGGATATCCCGTCCCGTCCCATCTTTCATGATGGTATCTTGCGATCTTACCGGCTATATCGGCAAAATCTTTGTCCGGGATACGCTCCTTGATAAAATCAAATATATCTCCGCCTATAACGGCGTGAAGTTTCATCTTGTCAAACTCGTTGTTTGAAAGAGAAGCCGGTTTTTGCAAAACCTCATCTTTGATGGCTATCTTGCCTATATCGTGAAGAGGCGCACATCTGCATGCCCGCTTGGCGATTCCTGCGGGAAGATAATTCCTGTATTTTGGAAGTTCCTTGAGATGTTCCATAAATGCGCTGAAATAGATGGATGTATTCTTAAGATGACCACCGGTCACACCGTCTCTTGATTCCACGAGACCGGCAAAACTGACAGTAATGATATCATACATCTTTTCCATCTCTTCGACCTTCAGATCGACCTTCGCCTCAAGATCCCGCTCATACTCGGCCAAAGCGATCTGCGTTTCGATACGCTTAGTCATTACGGTAGGAACAAAAGGCTTTGTGATATAATCCACAATACCGAGGTCGAAGCCTTCGACCTCCGCTTCGGGGCTTGTATCCGCGGTCAGGAAAATAACGGGGATAGTTTTGTATGCAGGCGTCTTTTTGAGTTCTCTTAACATTTCCATGCCATTCATCTCGGGCATGACTATGTCCAAAAGGATAAGATCGGGTATGACTCTTTCCAGAATCTCAAATCCTTCTTGGGCAGAAAGGGCTTCATAAACCTCATAAGTATCCTGCAATACATCACGGGCCGTCGCATGATTTAATGCAACGTCATCCACCATAAGAATCTTCTTTTTGCCTTCGCTCATATATGATCCCCCGCAAACACCAAAAGAGATGTTATAGAGTGATTTTATCAGATTTCCGTCAAAAATGGAATAATCATTTTCCACCGGTCCCCCGGTCAGATTTTCCTCAGTCCGTTAATCCCAGATAGAAATCATCAAATGTTCCCCATGCTCCGGAAGCCCCTTTAAAATATACACCTACGGTTACCGTTCCGTCCGGAATCTCAATATCGTTTATCACGGGTTTCTGCCATTCGCACCATCCGTTAACCGAATAGTTTGCGGTATATGTTTTATCTGCGGTTTCGGCAAAAATATACATCTCGGCTCCCGGACCGCTGTCACCGCCCTGCGTGGAAAGATAAAACGTATATTTACCGGGAGTAAGACCTTCTATCTTCTGAAAGGCCTTAAATTCAACATCGCTTGCTCTCCAGTAATGCATCGCCCATTCTCCGGATGAAGCATCTGTTTCTTTTTGCTGAAAATCGAGTACGGGATCTCCCGAATAATCAAATTCCCACATCGAACGATCGTCATCTTCGAAACTCGGATTTTTGACCCAATTGACATTTGCTATCGAAACATTACATACGATACCCGTACCGTCCTCAAAAGTACCGTTTACAACATATTCGCCCTGTTTTGAAGTGTCAATGGAGGCGATATCGCCGTCATTCCATGTAACCTTCGCAAGGCCGTTCTTGGATCTGTCGTTGTAGACCACTTCAGCTTCGGTGGGAAGCTCAAGCCCGGAACCCGGATTTACGGCAATGCTTAAATCGTTTGCAAAATCGACTTTTAAAGGTGCTGTTGAACCGTATTTTAAGTATTTAAAGACATTAAGCGATTCGAGCGCTTTTCCGTCCCGGTCAAACATTGCCTGATTGTCCCATGACGAACCTCCGTACCACTTGCCGGCATCATCGGGATCGTATGAAGCTGAATAAGAAGATGCCCAGCCCGCGCCGTACTCTTCCCAGCATTTAGGGTCGACCGGTATCCATGCGGGTTCCCAGTAAAATACACCGAGGGCACCTTCGCCCGCATTGACCGTTGCTTCAAAAACATCGCGTACCGCATTGGCCTGACTCTGGACCGTGGGCGCATAGTCTTTGCTTATATCTTTTTCACCGACGGAATTCGAAAAACCGTCACCGTCTTCAAGGGTATAACAGTATGATGTCTCGGCGATCATCACATCCTTGCCGGTATTTTCATGTACGTATTTTAAAACTTCCGTAAGATTTTCAAGAGAACCATGCCAATAGGGATAATATGAAAGCGCAAAAATATCATATTCGACCGAAGAATTTCTTAGCTTTCGGATAAGCCCTTTTATACCGTCGAAGTTTTCGGGATTCGTAAAGTGAAGAGCGATCTTTATATCCTTTTTGTGCTCTTCTCCCGCCTTTAAAACTGCCTCACGGCCGGAGGCCACGATCTTTCCGATCTCAGCCCATTTGGTCTCGCCGCTCATGGCATTGTTGGTCTCGTTGCCGAGCTGCACTATTCCCACATCGGCTCCGCCGTCCAGTATCTCGTTAAGACTGTTATAAGTAAATTCATAGGCAAGTTCAGCCTTTTCTTCGGGACTTTTTCCCTGCCATGCCTTGGGGGCCATCTGCTTGGACGGATCGGCCCAGAAATCGCTGTAGTGGTAATCCACCAGCAGTTTCATGCCATACTGCCTGGCACGCTTCCCGATCTCGGCGGCTTTGGCGGTATCGCAGTTTCCGCCGCCGTACCCGTGTCCGTTTTCATCGTAAGGATCGTTCCATACGCGGACACGTATATAATTGACTCCCGCATCGGCAAGTATCTTGAATATATCTTCTTCAGTGCCCTCAGCATTCTTAAAAACAGCTCCGGACTGTTCGAGACTTATGATGCTTGATATATCCACACCTCTTATAAAATCGTCGCTTATCCCTTCAACGGGTTCAACAAATATTCCCGCCTCGACAGGACCTTCGGGAGCCTTGTATGCATATCCCGATCCCTTACCGCCGCAGCCCGCCAATATGCCGGTGATCAGAAGTATCGCAATCATAGCGACGGATACTTTTTTAAAACCTTTACTCTGAACTTTCATTATCGCACCTTCATAGTAATCATCCCGATAAGTCTTATACCGCCCAAAGCCGCGGTAAGACTATTTTCGCCGTAAGCTTTCTATCTCTTTTAACTCCTCGGGAGAAAAGAAATAGTGGCTTTCACAGAAACTGCAGTTGACCTCTATCTCTTCGCCTTCGTCGATCAATTTAAGCATCTCGTCATGTCCGAGCGAATAAAGACCTTTGGCAAATCGTTCCTTGGAACAGTTGCAGTAAAACCTTGTTTCACTCCTGCCGGTGATCTCGGGACTCAAACCGTCCAACAGGATATTTATGATATCTTCGGGGGTTTTACCGCTGTCAAGCAGATCCGTTACCGAGGTTACCGACTTTAAATTTTCCTCGAGTTTATCTATAACGGTATCTTCGCAATCCGGCATCAGTTGCACTATAAAACCGCCCGCTGCTCTTACCGTAAGATCTTTGTCCACCAGAACACCGAGTCCCACCGTAGAAGGTGTCTGCTCGGATTCCATAAAGTACTGCGTCAGATCGTCGCCGATCTCGGATGTAACGAGCATTGTCTGGCCAACGTAGGGCTCTTTGAGTCCGAGATCCTTGATAACCGTCAAAAATCCCGGTCCGAGCGCACCGCCGACATCAAGTTTTCCCTTGCTGTTGGGAGGAAGATCGACATTTTTGTTAACGGCGTAACCTTTAACGTTACCGTGAGAATCCGCGGTTACGGTAAGACCTTTGGCTTCTCCGCCACACTCTATCTTAAGTGTCAGTATATCTGCATCTCCTTTTTGCATGGCGCCCATCATCGAACCTGCCGTTAATAAGCGTCCCAAAGCCGCCGTCATGACGGGACTTGTATTGTGTCTTGTACGCGCATATTCAACAAGTTCTTTGGTTGTTGCCGCAAAAGCTCTTACTCTCGCTCCCGCGGCGGTTGCTGTTATCACATAATCACTCATATATCTTCTCCGTTTCCCGGCGGGCAATTTTCCTTTTGCTTATCCCGCTAATGCCGCGCCTTTCCGCATTCGCGCGCGACAACGACGATCCTGCCGCTTGTATTACCGCACTCTTCCCCGGTATCCGCATCAAATGCCTTTAAGAATACCATTCCGGATGATCCGATCGCGTTCTTTATCTCCTCAAGAGTATATCCCCGCTGAAGGTGCGTCTCGGTAAAACGTCTGTAAAGACCGCCATGTTCTTCTTTAAAGAATGTAATATCATATTCATTGAGATGCGTTTCAGCATCATAGCGGTTGTCCCATATAAACGCGGCATCATCGCGCGTATCGGCGATGACGGTATCCCCGATCTCGCATCTGTACTTGTATTCGGTATTAAAATCAAAAATGAGTATCCCGTCGGGATCAAGATAATTGTTACAAAGCTTAAACACACCGGCCAGTTCGCCGGTGTCAAGAATATAATTGATACTGTCGCATACACTGACAATAGCTCTTACTGTTCCGTAAAGCTCCATGTCGCGCATGTCCTGGTTGAGATAAAGAATGTCCTCGGAATCGTCCTTGGCTTTGGCCATCATAAGCATAGACTCCGAATTGTCTATGCCTATCATGTCAAATCCGCGGTCTTTAAGCCTTCTTGTCATCTCACCGGTCCCGGCTCCGAGTTCACATACAAGGCCGTCCGTGATGCCGTATCCGGCAAGTTCTTTGCAAATACGCTCACACCATTCATCATATGGCGTATCTTCCATAAATTCATCGTAAAGAGCGCTGAAATCAGTATATGCTTCCAAATCTGTCTCCCGTAAGCCTTGATCTGCCATCAGAGAAGGAAACTGAGTGCGGATAAAACGCCCGTACAAATAAGTCCGACTATGATTCCCGCCAGTAACACACCGCCGAGTGCGGCAAGCACGCTCTTTTTGAAGTCCATATCGAGTATCGATGCGGCAAGTGTGCCGGTCCATGCACCGGTTCCGGGAAGCGGGATCCCTACAAACAAAAACAATGCCCAGTAAAGTCCTTTGCCGGCCTTCTCTTCGAGTTTCTTACCGCCCTTATGTCCTTTTTCAAGACAGAACGTGAAGAATTTGCCGATAACTTTCTTATCTTTGCCCCATTCAAGCACCTTCCTTGCGAAAAAGAAAATAAAAGGGACAGGAAGCATGTTTCCTATCACGCCTATAACACAACAGAGGACAAGATTAAGTTCATATCCCTGATCGATCATGGTAAGTGCATAGGGGATCGCTCCTCTTATCTCTATAAGAGGCAGCATTGAAATGAAAAAGACCAACAAATACTTAATTAACATATTCCTCCGTTCTGCGCCCGGTATCACGGCCACGCACTCAAATACAGATCATATTATTTACCGAGAATCTCTTTTAGTGCATCGATCACGACACGCATTTCCTCATCGGTTCCGATCGATATTCTCATATAATCTTTTATTCTCTCGCCGTTAAAACATCTGACAAGAATGTTTCTTTCACGCAATGCTCGGGCTATGTCGTCTCTTTGCATTGCTCCGTCATATTTTGCAAATATAAAATTCGTATGGCTGTCTTCAAAAGAAAATCCGAGTTTTCTTAACTCCTGTTTTGTCCATTCGCGGGTCCTGATGACTTTTTCTTTTATAAGTTCAAAATATTCCGTATCTTCTACCGCAAGTGTACCGAGTTCTATCGACGGCATGTTCATGGTATATGAATTGATGGAATATTTGACATCCAAAAGATATTTTATCATCTTCTCGCATCCGAACGCATAACCTATGCGCATGCCCGCCATGGCGCGGGATTTGGAAAAGGTCCCGACAACCAGAAGATTATCGTATTCATCTATAAGATCGAGTACCGAACGCGATCCGAAATCTATATATGCTTCATCGACTATGACAACACTGTCCCGGTTTTTCTCTATGATCTCTCTGACATCGGAAAAATCAAGTTCAACACCCGTAGGCGCATTTGGATTTGCAAGCACTATACCGCCGTTGGGTATAAAATAATCTTCTTTTCTTACCCGGAAGTTATCGGTAAGCGGTATCTGTCTGTAGGGGATCCTGTAAACCTCGGCCCAAACATCATAAAACGAATATGTAATATCCGGAAAAAGAACGGGCTTGTCCGAATAAAAGAACGTAAGGAAAGCCGTTGCAAGCACATCATCGGAGCCGACACCCACAAAAGTCTCTTTGGGCGAACGACCGTAGACTTTTGCTATCGCGTTCACAAGTTTTGATACGGTGGGATCCGGATATTTTCTGAAATCATCCGCTTTATATGTTTTTAAAAACTCCTGAACTTTCGGTGAAGGCGGATATGGATTTTCATTGGTATTTAACTTTATAAGACCGTCTATCTTGGGCTGTTCTCCCGGGGTATACGGGATAACCCGCCTGACATTATCTTCCCACATAAGCTGTCCTTTCGGGCTTACACTTTTTATCAACCGTTAAAGTATACTTTATTATCGCGCCTTTATCAAGATTGTTTGGGAGCCTTGCATAAACGTAATGTTTGGGAAACCTTACATAAACGTAAACGAACGGCCGTCCTTGTTAAGGGGGATGGGCTGTTCGCCTCCCGTGTCGACCATCATCTTATCCCTGTGTCCCATAAGCCTCTGGCTCAGTGAAAAGAATATCCTGTACTCCCTGTTTTTCTCAAGGTTCACCGCAGGCAGTCTGACGACCGACTTTTCTCCTGAGTTATCTATGTCCACAACACCGATCGGCTTAAAGCGTCCGTCATTAACCGTATACAGGATATTAAACGACAGAAACATTACTGCTGCCGCCATCAAAAGGAGCAGTGATGCAAAAAGAAACTTCCACGGCTTGTCCGCAAGTATCGAAAGAAACGATCGCTTTCCGGTTTCTGCGGTCGTCACGGGATCTAAAGACATTCCGCTTGATACAACCGTAGCTTTGGGCTTTTCACCCGGATCCGGATAATGCGTCACACTAATCATGTTCGCCGACACATCGCCCGCCGACACATCATTTTGAGATACATCCTGCCCCGATATACCGTTTCCCGATATATCGTTTAAAGACTGTTCCTTATTATCGAGCAGTTTATCAAAGTCACTGTTTTTGGACGATGAACCGGTATTTTTGCCATTTTTCGAAGAATTTGAGCTACCGTTCCCCGTTGCTTTTCCCCCGCCGGAAGAGTTTTCGGAAGAACTGCCGGATCCTGATGAATTGTTATTCCCGGGTCTTGAAGTTTCCTGCTCGCGTTTGCGGCGCTCTTCCTCTTCTCGTTTGCGGCGTTCTTCCTCCTCGCGTTTTCTTTTTTCTTCTTCTTCGCGTTTTCTCGCTTCCTCGATCGCGGGATCTTTGCCGATGTTTGAGATCGTTATGGATGAAGAGGATTCATTGCCCGCATTGTCCCGAACGGACACGCTGTATGTGCCGTTTGACGATACATGCCATGAACTTGACGATCCGTATCCGCCGCCGTTAAAAGAAAAGCCGGCAACACCTGAAAGATCGTCGGATGCCGACGCACTTACGGTGACACCTTCCTCGGTCCAGGAGTCCGGACTTTTGGAAAGAGAAAGACTCGGGGCCGATTTATCGATATTTGATACGGTCACCGATTCCGTCACGGACTGACCGTTCGATCCGTTTACGGTAAAAGAATATGTTCCGTTTGAACTAACGGTCGCGCTCGTCCCGGAACCTCCCCCGCTGAAAGACACGGAAGTTACCGAAAAGGTCGGATCGGTTACGGAAACACTGACTGAAACCGTAACATCGGAATTTGTCCATTCCGTTGAAGATGCTCCCGCGGAAACGGTTGCCGCCGATGCTCCTTCGCTCATGCCGCAGGCCCTTTCCACAACCGAATAGCTGTGTGAATCCGGGGGTGGACATCCTCTCTCATCAGAAACATATCCGCAGCTTTCACACTGTGTCGTCCACGCAACAAAGCGCTCACCCCTCTCCCCCGAGGGGCATACATCCGTCCATGTATCCATACGAAACTGCGTGACTCTTCCGCATTTCGGACAGTTCTGATTCGAAAATTCCTTGCCGTATCTTAAAAAATGAGTACAGGTCTTTGATACGCTCCTGTTACAGGCCGAAGAATGAACGTGAGTAAAACCTCCGGCATAGGCAGGCAGGTCAAGGCCGGAAAACACGGTCGACATCATAACTGCCGTGAGAAAAAACATTGAGAACTTTTTGATATTTTTAAACATAAAAAACCTCCATAGCAGAATAGATCACGCCACCAAAGATGTGGCGCATATCTTTATATCCGTATGCAGGTAAGTGTAAAAAAGATTCTAAAAGCCCGGCAGATAAAAGTCCATATGTCAGTTTTCACAAAACTGTTTCCCTTATTTACGTTCGGAAAACAAAAAAGCCCGCAAAAATGCGGGCTTAAGTATTGTGCATATTTACCAAACGGCTCCGGGTGAGATCAGACCGTTTAATTCCGGATCAGTCCCATTCGTTCATTTCCTCGCCGTAGATACGTGCGCATTTTACGGCAACATGCCATCCCTTTAAGAGTTTTTCACGCTCTGAAGCATCCATCGAAGGTTCAAACTGGCGGCCGAGTTTCCAGTTATATATAATGTCATCGGTACTCTCGTAATAACCCACGGCAAGACCTGCCAGATATGCCGCTCCGAGAGCCGTCGTTTCTATACATTTTGGTCTTAATACATTTATGTTTAAGATATTTGACTGGAATCTCATCAGGAAATTGTTGGCACTTGCTCCGCCATCCACCCGCAGAGAATTAAGCTTGATATCCGAATCCTTTTCCATCTCCTTGATGACGTCATAAGTCTGATATGCGATGGATTCAAGCGTTGCGCGGATAAAATGTTCCTTTTTGCATCCTCTTGTGATACCGACAACGGTTCCCCTTGCATATTGATCCCAATACGGAGCACCGAGTCCCACGAATGCGGGAACGACATATACTCCCGCGGTATCGGGAACTACAGTCGCAAATTCCTCGGTCTGGCGGGCACTTTCCACCATACGCATCCCGTCTCTTAACCACTGTACACCGGCACCTGCCACAAATACGCTTCCTTCAAGCGCATATGCGGGTTTCTCGGTCGCGGATGCTGCGATCGTCGTAAGCAGCCCGTTATCGGAAAAGATTGCTTTTTCCCCGGTATTCATAAGCAAAAAGCACCCCGTTCCGTATGTGTTCTTGGCATCCCCCGCGTTAAAACAGCACTGTCCGAAAAGTGCGGCCTGCTGGTCGCCCGCTATACCTGCGATCGGTATACTGCCGGAAAGCACGTATTCGTCGGTATGTCCGAAAAGTGTTGAAGACGGCTTAACTTCGGGAAGCATATTCATGGGGATATCAAAGTATTTGCATAACTCCTCATCCCACTTAAGCGTATTGATGTTAAAGAGCATTGTACGTGATGCATTTGTGTAATCCGTGGCATGCACGCGTCCCTTGGTAAGATTCCATAAAAGCCATGTATCAACCGTACCGAACAAAAGATTTCCTTTTTCGGCTTCGGCCCTTGCTCCTTCGACATTGTCGAGTATCCACTTTATCTTGGTGGCACTGAAATACGCATCGGGGATAAGGCCCGTCTTTTTGCGGATAGTATCGGTCATTCCCTCGGCTTTGACCTGTTCTATGTAGTCGGCGGTACGTTTACACTGCCAGACGATCGCATTGTAAACCGGCCGTCCCGTATTTTTGTCCCATACGATCGTCGTTTCTCTCTGGTTTGTGATACCGATCGCCGCAATGTCATCCGCCGTTGCGTTGACAAGCGACATTGCCTCAAGACAAACCGACAGCTGCGATGACCATATCTCCATGGCATTGTGCTCAACCCAGCCGGGCTGGGGATAGATCTGCGTGAATTCTTTTTGAGCCATGTTCACTATATTGCCGATCTTGTCAAAAAGAATACATCTTGAGCTTGTAGTCCCCTGATCAAAAGCCATTATATAATCTTTCACTTAAATATCCTCCAATACTCCCACAAGACTTTTATGAATTTAACATGCCCGTACGTTTGATGTTGCCACTATGTTCGCATCGGTACCGCATATGTTCGCCGCTACGATATCCCCGATCTTCACCGGTGAAGCGGCTTTAATCTTCATAAGTTCATCCGCAACATCCATAACAAGATCCTTAGGCACCGGACGGTCGGTCTTTACCGATACGACAGGCAGCTCTCCGCCCGTTACGCTTACCGTTCCGGTCACGGTCCTTACGGGGTCGGTCATCTCGCTTTCCGCGTAAGTTTTTCCCCTCGGACATGTATTACCTGTTATGACAAAAGAACCCGGATCGGCTTTCCCGTCTTTTAATTCATATTCCACCGTTACCTGGCAGCCCATAGGGCAGTTTATACAGGTCATCGTTTTCTTTTCCATGGCTGCCTCCTATATATTCTCAAGTAAGACTTTTACTGTCTCGCCGTCTTTAAGCGTTGCAATGTCGTCTTTTTTGAGCACTACCTGTTCCATCTCACCCGGCGCGCAGATCATCTTCTTACGCCTTATGACGCACCTGTCACCGATGTATACGCAGATCTCCGGATTTTTGTAGACATTACCGACTCTGAAACGTATTGTGGTAAGATCCGAAACCTTCTTAGGATGGATTATCGTGGGTACGGTATATCTCACACCGTTTCCGGTCTCAACTTTGTATCCCGTGCCTTTACCGGCTTTACCGCTTAAGCCCTTAACATATTCCGCAGCCTTTGCTCCCGCGTTTGAAGCCTCTTCGGATACATAATCCACAAGGTCGTGAACATGCAAAACGTTTCCTGCCGCGAAAACACCTTCGATGTTCGTCTCAAGACTTTCATCGACAACCGGACCGCCCGTAACGGGGCTTAACTCAACTCCCATCTGCTGACTCAATTCATTTTCGGGTAAAAGGCCACAGGAAAGTAAGAGCGTATCGCACTTAACGACTTCCTCGGTACCCGGTATCGGATTTAACTTTTCATCGACTTTGGCCAAAGTGACCGACTCGACACGGTCCTTGCCGGCGATATCAACAACGGTCGTTGACAAAAGAAGGGGTATCGAAAAGTCGTCGAGGCACTGTACGATATTTCTCTTAAGGCCTCCCGAATAAGGCATTATCTCGGCCACGGCTTTTACTTTTGCACCTTCGAGAGTCATTCTGCGGGCCATGATGAGTCCGATATCACCCGAACCGAGTATCACGACTTCGCTGCCCGGCATCTTTCCTTCAAGGTTTACCAGTTTCTGGGCCGTACCTGCGGAGTAAATACCCGCCGGTCTGTAACCGGGAGTGTTTAAAGCTCCCCTCGGACGTTCCCTGCATCCCATTGCCAATATTATCGCATCGGCTTCTATCGTAAAAATGCCTTTATCACGCGACATACAGGTTATTGTCTTGTCACCTGTTATGTCTATGGCAAATGTCGAGAGAAGTATTTCTATGTTTCTTTCTTCCGCCTTTTTGATAAAACGTTCCGCATACTCCGGACCGGTTAGTTCTTCCTTGAATGTATGAAGACCGAATCCGTTGTGGATACACTGCATCAGTATCCCGCCCGGAGACGAAGCTCTTTCGATCACCACGATATCATCGATCCCGCTGTCTTTGGCTGCGACCGCTGCCGCAAGTCCGGCGGGGCCGCCGCCTATAATGACTATCTGTTTATGCATTTTATGCAATCCTTTCTGTCATATCTCTGTTTTCGGATATTGAACGTTTCCAAAGATCACCGGCTTACTTGTGATCCGTCACAAATTCGCTTCCCTTGCCGTGTTTGGTGATCTCGGTCACGGGTTTGTCAAGTTCCCTTGCAAGTATTCCCATAACCGTAGGTGAACAGAATCCGCTCTGACATCTTCCCATACCCGCTCTCGTACGACGTTTTACGCCGTCAAGAGTAGTTGCTCCGAGAGGTCTTGTAATGGCATTGACGATCTCACCCTCCGTTACAAGTTCGCATCTGCAGACGACCGTAGCGAAGCGCTTGTCCTGCTTTATAAGCTCCTTCCGGGTTTCGTCATCGGCATGTGCCATGTTGGGGATTCCCTTTCTGGTGGCGATAAAGTTTTCTTTTAACCCCGCGCCAAGATCCTCTGAAACCATCCCGGCTATCGCTTCTCCGATCGCAGGTGCCGCGGAAAGACCGGGAGACTCGATGCCTGCCGCATCGTAAAATCCCTTAACGCTTGTGCGTCCGATGATAAAGTCGCCTTTGTCGCTATGCGCCCTTAATCCGGCAAACGAAGTGATCACGGATTTACCGGGTACACTCTTTAAAGATACCGCTCCGCCCTTTATGACGGAGGCGATACCTTCCGCCGTGGTCGCAACATTTTCTTTGTCATCCGTATCTTCGGCCGTAGGTCCGATCAGGAGATTTCCGTGAACGGTGGGAGTCACCAGAATGCCTTTTCCCATTGGCCCCGGAACCCTGAATATCGTCGAGGAAACGAGGTTTCCGACCTTCTTGTCATAAAGACAGTACTCACCTTTTCTGGCGGTGATGTTTATCTTGTCTTCGCAGACCATGTTATGGATCGCATCGGCATATACGCCTGCGGCATTTATGACAGTGCGTGCGTGATATTCTCCGGTCCCTGTCTTAACAACAAAACCGTCTTCCGATTTTTCTATATTCTCCACTTCGCTTGAAAATACAAACGAAACACCGTTTACACAAGCATTTTCGGCCAGTGCGAGGGTAAGACCGAACGGACAGACGATCCCCCCGGTGGGTGCATAGAGCGCCGCGTATACGTCATCCGAAAGTGCGGACTCCATGGTTTTTACTTCGTCACCCGTCAGTATCTTTATATCCTTAACACCGTTTTTGATACCCCGGTCTTTAAGTTCGTTCAGCTTATCCATATCTTCGGGTGCAAAAGCAAGTACCAGGGATCCGTTTCTTTTATAGTCAAAATCGAGTTCACGGGATAATTGTTCCATCATAAGACTGCCCTTTACATTGTAAAGCGCCTTTAATGTACCGGGTTTCGCATCAAATCCGGCATGAACTATTCCGCTGTTGGCTTTGGAAGTGCCTTCACAGACGTCGGATGCTTTCTCAAGCACCGTAACTTTAAGATCGTAACGGGAGAGTTCCCGCGCTATCGCTGCCCCCACAACACCTGCGCCGATGACGATACAATCGTTGTCCATTATGTTTCCTCCCATAAGAAATTATATTCGGAGCAATTTCTTACAAAATAAAAGACATCCCGAACGGGATGTCTTGATTATACCAAAAACTGTATTAACCTTCAATCAAACCTCGACGGCTATGGTCGATGCAACTTCTACTTCAAGATCGAAGATCTCCTGCTCGAGTCTGGAATTCAAAAATGAATAACCGGTTTCCGTGATCCCAAGCTGCTTTCTCAAAGATGAAAGCCTTTTTATCAACTGTTTTCTGTTAATAAAATAAAATGCGGACAATACTGCTGCAAGAAGGACCGCTGACGCAACGATCAATAAGATCATCCTAAAGTCCGAGCTTCCGGGACCTGCGGACAGCGGAACGTCTTCTTCGTTTAAAATTATGAATGTATAGTCCGATAATGTGCTGAAAAATGTCTCCATGATCACAAATAAAACTCCTTTACACAATAAAAGACTACCAGATTTGAGCAAAAGGGTCAAAAAAAGCAAAATAATTTTATATATTCCCAAGATATTTACACGCGACGCCCTCCCGCAATGTTGAAAGCGGTGGTTTTTTGGGATATAATCAAATATGTGCTATTTCGATAATATTATTATAACCGTACGAGGATTTTTGTGAATGGATAACCGGCACGAATATATCGCCGGACTTGTAGAAAAAGTACGGAGCGGTGACTCGCAGGCTTTTGCGGAACTTTATTCAATGACCCGCGACAAGGTTTATGCTTATACCGGCAGATACTTAAGAGACAATTATCTGGCCGAAGATGCCGTTCAGGAAGTCTACATTCTTGCATATAAAAATATCGAAAAACTGAATGATCCCTCTTTATTTGTTGCATGGCTCAACCAGATCAGTTTCAGAGTCTGCTTCGATATCGACAAAAAACGCAAGGGCATCGACGCGGATTATAACTCCGAACTTTTGGAGGATATAGTGGGTACCGACAGTTCATCGGACCCCGAAGCTACCGCTTTCGAAAACGACGAGCATTCCCGCCTTGTTAATGCCATCAATGCGCTCTCTGCGAGCGACAGGCAGTACATTATCCTTAAATACTACAAAAATACCAAAATAGACGATATTGTCACAATGACCGGTGTTAGCAAGAGTACCGTAAAGCGCCATATCAATGAGGCACTTGAGAATCTCAAGAAATTAATGACCGGAGGTGTGACAGATGCGTGATAAAATAAGAAACGAGCAGGAAACGCTTGACAATATATTTAAGGCTATAGACAAAGAACCCGAGAAGATCACATCCAAGGTACTTTTCAAGCAGCGCATAATAAATCTTTTATCCAACAAGGTTTTTGAGATCATCATCAGAACAATACCGTTTCTGGTGCTTGCTGTGCTGCTGTTTCACATCTTTACCACCGTTTCGTCCAAAAACGCCAAATTCGAGATCGCTTCGCATCATGTCGAAGGCAATGCCTTATATATAACCGTGACCGGTGCAAAGATCGATCCCGACACTTCTTATATGGTATCCGACGACGGTCTTGTCACGATCTGCCCGGATGTTGACAAAAAGACAAATACCGCCGTTTTTGAATTTGACGGGGCACAGTACAACGTATACCTCTGTTCAAAGGACGGCCGTGAGATACATATTCTGGTAAGCGGCAATACGCCCTGAAAGGATTAATATGCATAAGCTTAAGATAAAAACTGCATATTGCGTTTTATTCTTAAGTGTCGCAGCGCTTTTTGCCGCCTGCGACAGCGCTCCCCCCATGTCTCTTGACGACAATCCCGTCTCGATCGACAAAGACACCGGTAAGGTACCCGCAACATCCACCCCTTCGCAAACAGCTCAAAAGGATCCGGATGCTCCTTTAAGAGACCCCACTCCCGTTTGTCTTGAATGTTCCGCTCCGGGATCTTTGACCGACGGCAATGAGTTTGTTACGGTCGATTATTCCAACAATTCCGAAGGATATATAATGGTCGATTATCTCGGTGACTGCCAGAAAGTAAAATTGCAGCTTACCGGCCCCGATCAGGTAACGTATACATATGATATAAAGAACGGATATCTTGCTTTCCCTCTTTCTTCGGGCAGTGGCAACTACTCAGTAAATATTTGCGAAAACATTCAGGATTCAAGATACAGTCTCGTCTTTGCGGGGAATTACACCTTCAGCAATGTCTCGGAATTCGGGCCTTATCTTTATCCCAACCGCTACGTTTACTTTGATTCATCCAAAAAAACGGTCGCCAAAGGCGCGGAGCTTGCTACAGGCTGTACCGATGAGATCGAAGTTATCACGAGCATATACAACTATATAACCTCAAACATCGTATACGATCATCCCAAAGCAGAGACTGTTGCCAGCGGATATTTATCCGATGTTGACGAAATACTTGAATCGGGTACCGGCATATGCGTTGACTATGCTGCCGTTATGTGCACAATGCTTCGTACCCAGCAGATCCCCACACGTCTCGAAGTAGGATATGTCGGCAAAGACATGGTATATCATGCCTGGATAAGCGTTTATGTCGAAGAAGTAGGGTGGCTTAACGGCATAATACAGTTTAACGGTAAGGAATGGTCGCTTGTCGACCCCACATTCGGTTCCAATATGGGAGATAAATCACTTAAGAGTTTTATCGGAGACGGTACCAATTACTCCGTAAAATATGTTTACTGACCTCTTTATGAGGAATTTACAAATCTATCATTAATGCCGGAGGATACAAATGGCCAAGCAAAAACAGTTGTCCAACGAAGAACTGGCTGCATTCTGTTCCCAGTTTTCAATGCTCACACATGCGGCTATCACACCGCTTGAAAGCATAAGAATATTGTTATCCGATACCAAGGACGAGGGTACAAAAGCTCTTCTTAACGATCTTAACGAATCGATAAGTGACGGTGATTCGCTTTATGAAGCGCTCAAGAAAACCGGAGTATTTCCCAATTACGTCCTTAATACCGTGCGTCTTGGCGAACAGTCCGGATCGACCGATGAGATCCTCGCTTCTTTGGCCGAATATTATGAACGTGAAGTCGAGATAAAAGAAAGCATCAAGAGCGCCCTTACATATCCCATTATCATGATATTCATGATGGTGCTCGTTATCATAGTGCTGATCACCAAAGTACTTCCCATATTCAATCAGGTATTTGTACAGCTCGGTGCAGAAATGAGCGGATTCGCCGCTTCACTTATGAGAATGGGCGCCGGTCTTAACAGATACAGTCTCGGCATAGTGATATTCCTGGCACTCACTTTGTTCGCATACATTTTCTTTTCACGCTCCAAGGCAGGAAGGGCCGCAGGAAAGAGATTCCTGGCCTGGTTTGCGCTTACAAAGAGGTTTTACGAAGATGTTGCAACCGAGCGTTTTGCAAGCGGTATGGCACTTGTATTGAAAGCCGGACTTGATACATACCTCGGACTTGATATGGTCAAGGAACTCGTAGAACACAAAAAGACTCAGGAAAAGATAGAGATATGCCGTGAATCCATCAAGGAACAGGCAAGTTTCCCCGAAGCATTAAAAGAAGCGGGCTTTTTCTCAAACCTCAACAACAGACTTGTTGATGTCGGTTTCAAGAGCGGACACCGCGAAGAAGTTATGAAGCGCATTGCCGACGAATACGGAAGAAAGAGTGAAAAGCGCATGAACGAGATCATCTCGGTCATCGAACCCACACTCGTTATCATTCTTTCCGTGATCGTGGGACTTATACTTATGTCGGTAATACTTCCTCTTATGGGAATAATGTCAAGCATAGGATAAAGGATCAAAATGGCACGTTATCATTATGGGATCGAAAGATCCATAAAAAGCAGAATAAACGGCTCAAGCCTCTCGATAGTTATTTTCCTGGTACTGGTAACAGTATTTCTGTTTGCGATCAGCAGCATATCCGATACCACCAAGGAACACCAGCAGGAGGCTTTGGAAAGTGCGCTTAACAGAAGCATCGTAAGCTGTTACTGCGTTGAGGGGACTTATCCCCCCAGTCTTTCATATCTCAGCGAACATTACGGTCTTACTTATGATAAAGATCTGTTTTTTGTTGATTATCAGGCAATAGGGTCAAACATCTTCCCTGATGTTACCGTGATCAGAAAGGAACAATGATTTGGTTAAGAAACGTAATCACTCAATTGATATATTGTTCGTGATCACACTTTTTCTGGTGTTTGCCATGTCTGTTATCATGCTTACCGGTGCGGGTGCCGGAGTATATGAAAAGATAGTCGGCAACATGGAAAAGAATTACGACTCAAGGACCGCAGGCACATATCTTTTTAACAGGATACACCGTGCGGACCGTGAGGGCAGCATTGCGGTCGGTACTTTTAACGGCACCGATGCTCTTTTGATGTTCGAAGAAATAGACAATGTGACTTACTGTACTTATCTTTATTACTACGACGGAAAACTCATGGAACTGTTTACAAGATATGATCAGAATATCGATCCGTCATTCGGAAATGTGATAATGGAGCTTTCTGATTACAAAGTAAGTCAGATCGACGATACATTATACTGCTTTGACTTTACGGCAGGGAAAGGGGAAAAGAGCGTGTTATATGTTCATTCAAACACAGGCTCCGGACATTAAGCATGAATAAATCAAGATCCGCTCTTTTTCTGATGGAGCTGATAATCGTAATCTTTTTCTTTTCACTGACATCGGCGGTCTGCCTTAATGTATTTGCCAAGGCCCACATCATAGGCCGTAATACAAGACAGTTAAACGATGCGGTTCTGTTTGCCAAAAATGCCGGAGAGCTCTTTTACGAATACGGAACAGACTTTGAAGATCACAAAGATCTTGTACTTGAAAACGTTCCCGATGAATATGATGTTAAGATAGACATACATACGGATGATGATTTCGCATATATGGATTATGCCTGCTTTTCAAAAGACGGTGGGGCATTGATTTACTCACTTGAATGCAAATTAAACATTCAGGAGGTGAGCGGTCAATGAGAACCAATAAACAGCGCTTTAACCTCAATGTCGGAACATCTTCGATACTGTTTATCTTTGTAATACTGTGTCTTGTATCATTTGCGGTATTATCTCTTGTAAGTGCTCTTTCGGACTACAGGTTGTCCAAAGATGTGGCAGATAACGCAACCGAGTATTATACCGCATGCAATCTTGCCCAGGAACAGCTTTCCGAGGTTGATGAGCATCTCAGTTCGCTTTACGATTCGGGCATATCGAGAGTCGGTTATTTTGAAAAAACAGGTCAGACAAGATCTTTTGCCTATCCGATATCCGATTATCAGTCGTTGAATGTTGAAATAAAGATACTGTATCCCGAAAAAGCCGGTGACCCCTTCTATAAGATAACTTCCTGGATGATAGTCACCACAGGCTCGATCGAATATGACGATTCCCTTCCGGTATTCAGATAATATCACCGGCCATAAAAAAATCCTCCGCAATCTGCGGAGGATTAATTTTTGTTTTATTCTTCGGTCTCTACGGTCTCTTCGGTCTCTTCAACTTCGAATTCCGTATCTTCCGTTACCACATCATCATTTTCGCCCGACGCATCTTCGTCTGCAAAGTCTGCTCTGTGAGACTGGCTTTCGGATGCTCTCAAAGCTTCCTGCATGGCATCGAATCTCTCATCCGAACTTAACCGTACATCTCTGTAACGCTTCATACCCGTACCTGCGGGAATGAGCTTACCGAGGATAACGTTCTCTTTAAGTCCGATAAGGTTATCGATCTTACCCTTTATAGCTGCTTCCGTAAGAACCTTGGTGGTCTCCTGGAATGATGCTGCCGATAAGAACGATTCGGTTGCAAGAGCGGATTTTGTGATACCGAGTATTATTCTGGAACCTGTAGCGGGCTCTTTGCCTTCGCTTACGAGCTGTTCGTTGATATCGTCAAAGTCAAGATAATCAACAAGCGTTCCGGGAAGAAGATCGGAATCTCCGTTATTCTCTACTCTTATCTTCTTAAGCATCTGACGAACAATAACTTCGATATGCTTGTCGTTGATATCAACACCCTGAAGTCTGTATACACGCTGAACTTCACGAAGCATATAATCCTGAACGGCAAGTATTCCCTTAACCTTAAGAAGGTCGTGAGGATTGATAGAACCCTCTGTAAGAACATCACCGGCTTCAAGTACTTCACCGTCGGTAACCTTTATACGTGATCCGTAAGGAATGAGATATGCCTTGGATTCTCCTGTTTCGGCGTTGTTGATGATAACTTCACGCTTCTTCTTGGTATCCTTGATCTCAACCGTTCCGCCAAACTCTGCAATGATAGCAAGTCCCTTGGGCTTACGTGCCTCAAACAATTCCTCAACACGGGGAAGACCCTGTGTGATATCGTCACCGGCAACACCGCCGGCATGGAACGTTCTCATCGTAAGCTGTGTACCGGGCTCACCGATCGACTGTGCCGCGATGATACCGACTGCTTCACCGACCTGTACGGCTTCACCGGTAGCCATGTTCGCACCGTAACACTTTGCGCAGATACCGTTGTGAGAACGGCAGCATAAGATATTACGAACTTTGATCCTTGCCTTGGGATTAACGGTTCCGTCCTCGTTGGCAACGGGATTTCCGTTTACGTCCTGACCTTCCTTTATGATCCTTGCAGCACGTGCAGGGTTGATCATATGGTTCTTTTTACAGATCACATCTCCGCTTACGGACATGATGTCTTCTGCTGCGTAACGTCCCTGGATACGGTCCTTTAAACCTTCGATGGTTTCTTTACCGTCCATGAAAGCATATACTTCCATTCCGGGGATCTCATCTCTTCCCTCTGCGCAGTCGATCTCACGGATTATAAGTTCCTGTGATACATCGACCATTCGACGGGTAAGGTAACCTGAGTCAGCGGTTCTGATAGCCGTATCGGAAAGTCCCTTACGAGCACCGTGAGCTGACATGAAGTATTCCAGAACGTCAAGACCTTCACGGAAGTTCGATTTGATGGGAAGTTCGATAGTCTTACCGGTAGTATCCGCCATAAGTCCTCTCATACCTGCCAGCTGTTTGATCTGCTGGTTGGAACCACGGGCACCGGAGTCGGCCATCATGAATATGTTGTTGTATTTGTCAAGACCGTTCAAAAGCTCTTTGGTAAGCTTGGCATCGGTCTCTGTCCATGTTTCGATAACCGAACGGCTTCTTTCTTCGTCGGTTATAAGACCACGCTTATAGTTCCTGAAAATAAGGTCAACCGTCTGCTGAGCGCTTTCAAGAAGTGCTTCCTTGGATGCGGGCACCGTCATATCGGAAATGGAAACGGTCATGGCAGCCACTGTCGAATAGTGATATCCTGTGGACTTGATAAGGTCAAGAACTTCGGCCGTAACACTTGCGCCGTGGATGTTGATGACTTTCTCAAGTATCTGCCTTAACTGCTTACGACCTACATGGAAGTCGATCTCAAGCAAAAGCGCATTTTCCTTTTTGGATCTGTCAACATATCCGAGATCCTGAGGAATTATCTCATTGAAGAGTAAACGTCCGAGTGTTGTCTCGATAAAGCCTTCAATAACACTTCCGTCCGACCATTCAACGCTTTTCTTTACAAATATATGCTGATGAAGAGTTATCTCACCGTTTTCATGTGCAAGAAGCGCATCATCCATGGAATTGAAATATCTTCCGAGGATATCCACGAAACGGCATACAACTCTACGATCTCTTTCGGGGTCTACACAAACCTTGATAATGGAATTTCTGTCAAGATGTGTACCCTTGATCGCAGCGATCGCCGCCTTGGCATCATCGCCGTCCTTGCCCTTTACTGCCTTTTCAACCTTCTTGCGATAATCTTCGAAAGCCTTCTTGGCCTCTTCAATCGAATCGTATTCGGCCACGATGTTGTCAACAAACTCGGGATCGGTATTGTTCACATACTTGTGCATGGTGAGGTAGTAAATACCGAGAACCATATCCTGAGTGGGAACCGCAACGGGACCGCCGTCCGAAGGCTTTAACAGGTTATTGGGTGACAAAAGCAGGAATCTGCATTCTGCCTGAGCTTCCACACTCAAAGGAAGGTGTACAGCCATCTGGTCACCGTCGAAGTCGGCGTTGAATGCCGTACATACGAGGGGATGAAGTTTGATAGCCTTACCTTCTACAAGTACCGGCTCGAAAGCCTGGATACCGAGTCTGTGAAGTGTAGGAGCACGGTTTAACATTACGGGATGCTCGGCAATAACGTCCTCAAGCACATCCCATACCTGATTGTCGAGTCTCTCGACAAGTTTCTTGGCATGCTTGATGTTCTGGGAAATGCCGCGTCCCACGAGTTCTTTCATAACAAAAGGCTTGAAAAGCTCGATAGCCATTTCCTTGGGAAGACCGCACTGATAGATCTTGAGTTCCGGTCCTACTACGATAACGGAACGTCCGGAGTAGTCTACACGCTTACCAAGGAGGTTCTGACGGAAACGACCGCCCTTACCTTTTAACAGATCCGACAAAGACTTAAGCGCTCTGTTACCGGGGCCCGTTACGGGACGTCCGCGACGGCCGTTGTCGATAAGTGCATCGACAGCTTCCTGGAGCATTCTCTTTTCGTTACGTACGATGATATCGGGCGCACCGAGTTCAAGAAGTCTCTGTAAACGGTTGTTTCTGTTAATTATTCTTCTGTAAAGATCGTTAAGATCAGATGTTGCAAAACGTCCGCCGTCAAGCTGAACCATGGGACGAAGATCCGGAGGGATAACAGGGATAACATCCATGATCATCCATTCGGGCTTGTTGCCGGATTCACGGAAAGCTTCCACAACCTCAAGTCTCTTGATGATCCTTGCGCGCTTCTGGCCCGTGGACTCTTTAAGACCTGTCTTTAATTCAGCGGCTTCGGCGTCAAGGTCGATAGCCTGTAATAATTCCTTGATGGCTTCGGCACCCATTCCCACACGGAATTTGTTGCCGAACTCTTCTCTTGCATCCTGATATTCCTTTTCGGTCAGGACCTGCTTGTATTCAAGGTTTGATTCACCTGCATCAAGTACGATGTATGATGCGAAATAAAGAACCTTTTCAAGGACTCTGGGAGAAATATCCAGAATAAGTCCCATTCTGGAAGGAATTCCCTTGAAGTACCAGATGTGGGATACGGGAGCCGCAAGTTCGATACGTCCCATACGCTCACGACGTACGTTGGCTTTGGTTACTTCAACACCGCAACGGTCGCAGATAACGCCCTTGTAGCGGATCTTCTTGTATTTACCGCAATGACATTCCCAGTCCTTGCTGGGTCCGAATATACGCTCACAGAAAAGACCGTCTTTTTCGGGCTTTAATGTCCTGTAGTTGATGGTCTCGGGCTTGGTAACTATACCGAAATCGGGATCATCGCCTCTTCTTGACCAGGATCTTATCTTCTCGGGTGAAGCAAGACCGATCTTGATGGCATCGAATGTCATCGGTTGATATGTGTCATTTTTATATTCCGACATTTACAAAAGCTCCTCTCATATCAATTTGTTGTGGGTCATCGATAATTATGACTCTGTGTCTTCAGCAAAATCGTCGCTGTAATCAACATCGTAGTCATCGTCATACATGTCTTCTTCAGCTTCCACAAGCTCACCTGTGTCAGAATCGAATTCCTGTGTCTGATAACCCATTCTTGACAGAGATTCGCGACTGTAGTCGTTTCTTCTGTCTTCTTCTTCGATAACGCGGCGGATATCGGTCTCACCGTAATCAGCGGATTCGGCGATCTCAACTTCTGTCATGTCATCGCGTAATACCTTGATATCAAGTCCGAGTGACTGTAATTCCTTAAGCAGTACCTTGAATGATTCGGGGATACCGGGCTTGGGAATGTTCTCGCCTTTGATGATCGCTTCGTATGTCTTAACACGTCCTATAACATCATCGGATTTAACGGTAAGTATTTCCTGAAGTGTATAGGATGCACCGTATGCCTCAAGGGCCCAAACTTCCATTTCACCGAAACGCTGTCCGCCGAACTGTGCCTTACCGCCGAGAGGCTGCTGGGTAACCAGTGAGTAAGGGCCTGTCGAACGTGCGTGGATCTTGTCGTCTACCAGGTGGTGAAGTTTTAAGTAGTGCATATGTCCTATTGTAACGGGTCCGTCGAAATATTCTCCGGTACGACCGTCTCTTAAGCGGACTTTACCGTCACGTGATATCGGAACGCCTTTCCATAACTCTCTGTGATCTCTGTTCTTGGAAAGATATTCATATACTTCTTTTAAAAGTTCATCTTTATGCTTGGACGTAAACGTAGGCGCTTTCTTGTCGTATTCTTCGCCTGCTTTTTCGGCCCATTCCTTGGCTTCCTTGTCATCGAAAGGAAGATTTACGTAATCGTTGGCAAGATCGAGCGTATCCATGATATCCGCCTCGTTGGCGCCGTCAAAGACGGGTGTTGCAACGTTGAATCCGAGAGCCTTGGCAGCAAGCGAAAGGTGGATCTCAAGTACCTGACCGATATTCATACGCGAAGGAACGCCGAGCGGGTTAAGTACGATGTCAAGAGGACGTCCGTTGGGAAGATAAGGCATATCTTCTACGGGAAGCACGCGGGATACAACACCCTTGTTACCGTGACGGCCTGCCATCTTATCGCCGACGCTTATCTTACGCTTCTGAGCGATATAAACTCTTACCGCCTGGTTAACACCGGGTGAAAGTTCATCGCCGTTTTCTCTTGTAAATACCTTGGCATCAACTACGATACCGTATTCACCGTGAGGCACCTTAAGGGAAGTATCACGTACTTCTCTTGCCTTCTCACCGAATATTGCACGAAGGAGTCTTTCTTCTGCGGTAAGTTCGGTCTCACCCTTGGGAGTAACCTTACCTACCAGAATGTCACCCGCACGAACCTCTGCACCGATACGGATGATACCGCGATCGTCAAGATCCTTTAATGCATCTTCACCAACGCCGGGAACATCTCTTGTGATCTCTTCGGGTCCGAGTTTTGTATCACGGGCTTCTGCCTCGTATTCTTCAATATGTATGGATGTATAAACGTCTTCCTGAACAAGACGCTCACTTAACAGAACAGCATCCTCGTAGTTGTAACCTTCCCATGTCATAAATCCGATAAGAGGGTTCTTACCCAGAGCAAGTTCACCGTTTGATGTCGAAGGGCCGTCTGCGATAACTTCGCCTGCGGCAACACGGCTTCCCTTGAATACTATGGGCTTCTGGTTGTAACAGTTGGACTGGTTACTGCGTGAAAACTTGGTAAGTCTGTATTCCTTTTTGGTGCCGTCGTCATAAGTGATCTTGATAAGATTCGAAGATACATAATCAACGGTACCGTTGCCTTCCGCAAGTACACATACACCCGAGTCGGCAGCTGCCTTGGGTTCCATACCGGTTCCCACTACGGGAGCTTCGGTCATCATAAGCGGAACTGCCTGACGCTGCATGTTGGATCCCATGAGTGCACGGTTTGCATCGTCGTTCTCAAGGAAAGGAATAAGAGCGGTAGCAACCGAGAATACCATCTTGGGAGATACGTCCATGTAATCGAACTCAGTCTTGGAATATTCCTGAGTCTCTGCACGGTAACGTCCGGAAACGGAATTCTTGACGAATGTTCCGTCTTCGTTTAACTGCACGTTAGCCTGTGCTACATGATAGTTATCTTCCTCATCGGCAGTCATATATACCCACTTGTCCGTTACGCGGGGATTCTCGGGATCGGACTTGTCGATGATCCTGTAAGGAGCCTCTATAAATCCGTACTCGTTGATCCTTGCAAATGAAGCAAGCGAGTTGATAAGACCGATGTTGGGTCCTTCGGGCGTCTCTATGGGACACATACGTCCGTAGTGTGAGTAATGTACGTCACGAACCTCGAATGAAGCACGTTCTCTTGAAAGACCGCCGGGACCGAGGGCCGAAAGACGTCTCTTGTGAGTAAGCTCACCGAGGGGGTTATTCTGATCCATGAACTGTGACAGCTGTGATGATCCGAAGAACTCTTTGACAGCAGCCTGAACGGGCTTGATGTTGATAAGAGCCTGAGGGGTAACCTCATCGGAATCATGTGTCGTCATACGTTCGCGTACAACTCTTTCAAGTCTTGAAAGACCGATACGATACTGGTTCTGTAACAATTCTCCGACCGCACGGATACGACGGTTTCCGAGGTGATCGATATCATCGTCGTTACCGATGCCGTATTCAAGATGAATGTTATAGTTAATGGAAGCAAAGATGTCTTCCTTGGTGATATGCTTGGGAATAAGCTCGTGGATGTTCTTGCGAACAGCTTCTTCGATATCGGCCTTTTTCTTGTACTCGCCAAGGATCGACATGAGCACGGGGTAATAAACCCTCTCTTTGATACCGAGGGCTTCCTTGTCGATCTTTACAAAAGAAGCGATATCGACCATAAGGTTGGAAAGAACTTTAACAACCTTTTCTTCGGTCTGTACATATACATAAGGAACAGCCGCATCCTGGATCTTGTCGGCGATCTCTCTGGTTGCCTTTTCGCCCTTGGCAAGCATCACTTCGCCGGTCTGGGGATTGACAACATCCTCAGCCATTACATGACCTGCGATCCTGTTTCTGAAAGAAAGCTTTTTATTGAATTTATAACGACCAACCTTGGCCAGATCATATCTTCTGGGGTCAAAGAACATACCTCTTATAAGGCTTTCGGCGTTTTCTACGCTTAAAGGCTCACCGGGTCTGATCTTTTTGTATAACTCTATAAGACCGGAGTCCGCACTGCCTTCGGGGTTCTTCTCGTTAATGGAAGGATCCTTGGCAATACTTGCTTCGATCTTGGGTTCATCACCGAAGAGTTCTCTGATCTCGGCATTTGTTCCGAGTCCGAGTGCACGAACGAGTACGGTGATCGGAACCTTTCTGGTACGATCGACACGTACATAGAAAACATCGTTTGAATCGGTCTCGTATTCAAGCCATGCACCACGGTTGGGAATGACTGTTGACAAAAACAGTTCCTTACCGATCTTATCGTGCTCTATATTATAGTAGATACCGGGTGAACGGACCATCTGGCTGACGATAACACGCTCGGCACCGTTAATGACAAATGTGCCCGTAGCGGTCATGAGCGGAAGGTCTCCCATGAAGATATCATGTTCAAACACATCGCCGGTCTCCAGATTGTGAAGACGGACCTTAACTTTGAGGGGAGCTGCGTAAGTCGCATCTCTTTCCTTGCACTTCTCGATCGAATACTTGATATCATCTTCGCACAATTCGTAGCTTACGAATTCAAGGCTTAAATGACCGCTGAAGTCTTCGATAGGAGAAATGTCGTCAAATGCCTCTTTGAGTCCTTCCTTAAGAAACCACTGGTAGGAATCCTTCTGAACCTCGATGAGGTTGGGCATTTCCAAAACTTCTCTCTGTCTTGAATAGCTCATACGTGAATTCTTGCCGGCGGCAATAGGACGTATTCTGTTTTTTTCCATTGACATTCACCCCGTTCTTATGATTTGGCGCGGGTTTTTATGGGTAAAAAAAGCCGCAAAAAAACATAGCACACCACAATAGTGCATCGTCCATTGTACAACAAACAATTTTTAAAGTCAATGAAATTTTTAAGATGTTTTAAGATGTTTTTGCCCGATGCAATTCCTTTAAGATCGTTTCGTACAAAAGATCCGGATTGATGGGTTTAGACAGATGCGCATTCATTCCCGAATGAGCCGAAAGGCTTATATCATCGGAAAAAGCGTTTGCGGTCATGGCTATGATGGGCACTCTCTGGGCATCGTGCCTGTTAAGTCCCCTTATCTTTCTGGTAGCTTCAAGACCGTTCATCTTGGGCATTCTGATATCCATAAGTATGACGTCATACTCATCTTCACGTGAATTGATAAATTTCTCCACCGCTTCGGCACCATTTGAGGCGGTTTCCGCAATTATATCCTTGCGTCCCAAAATGGCAACGGCGATCTCGCGGTTTATCTCGTTGTCTTCGGCAACAAGGATCTTTCGCCCCTTAAGTTCATCCATATTAAGCTCTACAACTTCGGCTTTTTCGACATCATGGGGTACTGCGGCCACAAAGTTAAGATCTACCACAAATGTGGTTCCCACATCTTTTTTGCTGGTAACGCTTATCGTTCCGCCCAGGGCATCAACAATACCCTTTGTAACGGAAAGACCGAGCCCGGTACCGTTTAAACTCTCGCGATTGTTCTCAAGTTCCTGTGTAAAAGGCTCAAACATATGCTCCATAAAGCCTTCGCTCATACCGATACCGTTATCCTTTATAACAAACCTGTAATATGCCCGGCCGTCTCGCTCGCCAACGTTATAAGCATTGAATTCGACTCTTCCGCCGGGATTGGTATATTTAACGGCATTTCCCAAAAGGTTCATGAATATCTGCGTAACTCTTAACTTATCGCTTTTGATGACCGTATTGTCCGCGATCTCGGAAATGCATGTATATGTAAGGTTCTTTTGAATACATAAAGGCTCAATGAGCGTATTGACGGTATTGATGAGTTCCTTGTAAGTAAAATCGTTTTCCAGAATGTTGATGTGACCTTCTTCTATTCCGGCCATATCAAGCATATCGTTTATAAGCTGCAAAAGAAAATCGCTGGATGCCTTCATCTTGGCGATATAATCTTCAAGACGATCGGGATTTCCTATCTCATCTTCCATCAATGAAGCCAGTCCCATTATGGCATTCATGGGAGTACGCATCTCGTGACTTATGCGCGATAAGAATTCGGTCTTGATGTTATTGGCCGCATTGGCTTCCGAAAGAGCAACTTCGAGTTTTTTGCGTGCTTCGGTATCCTTGCGGACAAGATCCGTTACATCCTGCTCAAGAACGATCAGAAATCTCTTGTTAACATCAAGATAAGAGAACATGAAATGCTTCTTACGCATCTCATCTTCTCCGATTATATGCTCGTCAACCACGAATTCGTATGTGTCTCTGCTCTTTAATTCTTCAAATACGTTTTTTAAGTGGCAGGACTTAAGGGCACGTTCTCTGTCATAATCCGCAACACGCTCGGTTATGTATGTGACCATCTCTGTCTCATAATCGCCTGCCAACGTTCCTTTTACTTCATTGTCATCGCGCACCCTGAAGATAAGGCTGTTATACTTGCCCCTTTCAACGCACATCACCATATCGTAATCATGTGCGATAAGTTTGCTTAATATCGCTGTCAGGATATGATCTTCCGTAACATCCTCGATAATGAGAGTGCACATTATCTCACCCGAGATCGGATGAGGTCTTAACGACAGCTCAAATGAAAGCCACATCCTGTCCCCGCCGCGGATATTGAAATTACCCGTAAGTGTTCTTTTACCCGCATTGGAAATACTGTCGAGTTTCTCTTTATCAAGCTTAAGGAACTGTTCAAAAGATCTGTATGTTTTGGGATCGCCCGCATACCTTAAGATCCTGCGACCCATTTCATCCCAGTCCATTAAAGGTTTAAGATCGAAGATGTTGTTTTCGCGTACGCTGTCCAATTTGTTTTTGGTGTAGTTAAAAACTATCGTAAAAGTCTTACGCTTGGAAACATCGTCTTCTTTGAGAAGGCCGTATTTGGTGGCACCCTCCCAGAAAGCTTTGCTGCCGTCTGCAAATCTGTCATCGGAACCCGTTGCGATATAGGTAAGTTCGTTGGTGAATGCGATGTTTTCTATACGCACATACCACAGCAGCAGGCCCGCCAGCACGGCTATGCCAAATCCCGCCGCGATGATCACAAGGCCGAGCGGCTCAACTTTTCCGCCAAAAGAAATGTAATAGCATATCGCATACGCTATGGCACCTTCAACCTGTCCAAGGATAAGGAAAAAAGGATTCATAAGGACAAGGCAGGCGATCATGATCGCAATGATCACATAGATCGGAAACGGCCTGTAATCCTTATAAATGAGCTGACAATGGCAGGCAAAGGTAAAAGAAAAAATATACTCAATGATCAGGAACCAGTCCTGTGCCTTGGGATGTTTGTCGCGGGTAAATACCCACAAAAACGTAAGTCCGAGACAGACCGCCGCATACACAAAGAATTCAACTCTTACGCTTTCCGGTCCCAGTATAAGACGCATTATAAGATCGACAAAAATGACCGTCAGAAAGAGAGTCACACTTGCCCAAAGCCCGCTGATGTTCTTTTTATCTATTTCCTTTTTGTATTTGTAAAAAGCATTCAGGTTGAAAAAGGGTGCTCTCATCAAAAACCTCTATTGATAAGTATTTTGTGTGTCTTTCTTAAATACGATATTTCTGATCTTAAGACCTTCCTGCGTAAAGGCGATCTTCAAAAATCTTTCCGTTGAATAACCGTGTCCCAGCAAAACGTCTTCGGGCACAAATTCACGTTCGGTTCCGTTTTTGGTAATGACCTTCATGACCGTATTGTTGACCGCAAAAGAAACTGCCATCTGGGAAAGCTCGCTTCCCTCCGCAGCGATCTCGAAATACATGCGGTAATCGCCCTTTTCGGGGAATCTTAACGTGATCATGTTGACATTCCCGCGACCGGTCTTTAAAAGTCCGGCATCGAAACCTTCGCCTTCCCTGACAACATGCTCGAACACAACATCGGCCATGACAACGTTCTCCGAAGGTCTGTCGATATCGTTAAATTCAAACTCTTCGCCGCATAAACGGTCGTATGCCGGCGTATTCATGACGGTATAAACGATGTTTTCGGCATTACGGGCAAGTTCTTTTCTTAAGATCTGACCCTTTTCAAGCGCCTCGCGGGTATCGTCGTTGTTGGCATTTTCCTCGGAACTGTTGGTGACCATGTAAAGGTCGTTCTGGGCGCGCACCATATATCCGGTCTTTCTGATATTGGGTTCCGGATCTTCTTCGGATCCCACAACTGCCCACCAGTCTGTCATTGAAACGCCCTTAAATCCCCAGTCGTTTCTCAGTATCATGGTATTAAGTTCAAAACTTCCCGCGGTGTGCCATCCGTTAAGTACTCCGTAGGTAGTCATGATATGAGTCGCATGCCCTTCCCTGATGGCAATCTCGAAGCCCCTTAAATAGATCTCTCTTAAGGCTCTTGCGGAAACCACGGCATCGCTGCCGTATCTGTTGGTCTCCTGGTTGTTGCACGCAAAGTGCTTGATGCATCCGGTGGTGTTGTACTTGCCCATACCGTTAAGTTCTGCTGCCGCAATGCGTCCGGTTACAAGCGGGTCCTCGCTGAAATATTCAAAGTTTCTGCCGTTTAAAGGATGCCTTTTGATGTTCATGCCCGGGCCGAGTATACAGTCGATCTTATCGCGTAAGAGTTCTTTTCCGAGACATGTGAAAAGCTTTATCAGTAATTCGGGATCGAATGTTGCCGCCATACATGAACCGTTGGCAACCTGAAACGCCATCATACCGCTGTCTATTCTTAAGCCGTTGGGGCCGTCGGTACAGGCGGCTGCCGGAATACCGTAATTCTGAAGGGAATCGAGAACTCCGCCGTATGCGGCACATGTTCCGGGAACGACGCGTCTTGAACTCATTCCCTCGCCTCTGCTCATAACGATGAGTTCTTCATCGGAGAGCTGGGCGATAAAATCTTTCATTTCGGCACGGCCTTCCTTGACATCTTTAAGCCTTATGCCTTTGTCACCCGTATAAGGGATATCTTCTATGTCATCGCGCATCTTAAGTATACGCTCTTCCGTCGATACTTCGCGTACCGGAACGGGCGCATATTTGGGCACGAATCCGTCATTTTGATAGTCGGGAACCATTCTTTCAAATTCCCTGATGGGATAAAGCGCGGGAGATGTCTTTTCGATCTCGGTCGTTTCCGATAAGTTAAAAGAACCCGTGTAGTTTATATCTCTTACATTGGCGCCGGTGTAGAAAATGTATTCACCGCTCTCCATTACGAAAGAGTTCTTAAAGCCTGTAGCGCCGGTATCGTCGTACGAAGCCATCTCGCGCTCGGTCCAGTTGAGGGTAAGCGTCTCACTCTCACCGGACTTTAAAAGCCGGGTCTTTTTAAACGCCACAAGAGTTCTTAAGGGTTTTCCGAGCATTCCCTGAGGAGCTTGCATAAATACCATAACGGTCTCACGGCCCGATACGCTTCCCGTATTGGTAACGGTCGCGGTGATGAAAGGTGCATTATCCATTGAAAAAGAAGCATCTATGGAAAACGTCGTGTATGAAAGACCGTAACCGAAGGGATATAACACTTTATCCGGAGCGAATGTCTCAAAATATCTGTATCCCACATATACGTCTTCTTGGTAGAAATTGCGTGTGGGATCGCCGAAATTGGCGTGTGAAGGGTAATCCTTAATGTCTGCTGCGATAGTCTCTGCAAGTTTACCCGAAGGATTTACTCTTCCGCTTATAACATCAGCAAGGGCATTACCGCCTTCACATCCGCCCTGCCATATGTACATAACGGCCGAGGGACCGATCTCTTTAACCCAGCTCATATCTATGATATCGCCGCTGTCTATCAAAACCGCGGTTCTTTCAAACCTTACGGTAACCTTCTTAATAAGATCGACTTCGCCGTCCGTTAAATAATAATCGCCTTTTTCGGCCTTGCAGTCTTTGTCCTCGCCCGCAAGTCTTGATATGAAAACAAGTGCAAGCTCCGCATTTTTGCGCGCATCACTGACGATCTCGTCGGTTACGGGCATCTCAACCTGGCTTGTAGGCTCGGTGGCCCAGCCGTGTCCCTTATCAAAGGGATTTTGCTCGATCCACTTTCTGTATATATCAGACAAAGGTTCGTAAACCGAAATATCCTTGCATGCCTTAAGGCCGTCATAATAGTTTACGACATACGGAACGTTAACGAGTCCGCCCGAACCCGT
>Ga0310691_10001685_pt1 | contig 32894 bp, 26 predicted proteins | sample 176DNAGHGlowgp2_FD_203887 | JGI IMG/M metagenome (GOLD analysis project Ga0310691, IMG submission 203887) | Sheep rumen microbial communities from Palmerston North, Manawatu-Wanganui, New Zealand - 1766 DNA GHGlow gp2 (v2) (version 2) | ecosystem: Host-associated > Mammals > Digestive system >... | reverse complement strand
CTCTTCGTTGGGCAAGGGCATCATCTCAGCTTCGCTCGGCAAACTGCTCCAGGCACGGGGCTACCAGATTACCATCCAGAAGTTCGACCCCTACATCAACATCGACCCCGGCACACTCAACCCCTACGAGCACGGCGAATGCTACGTTACTGCCGACGGCATGGAGACCGACCTCGACCTGGGGCACTACGAACGCTTCACCGGCATCGAGACCACACGCGACAACAGCGTCACCACAGGGCGCATCTACCTCAGCGTCATCGAGCGCGAACGTCGTGGCGACTACCTCGGTAAGACCATCCAGGTTGTGCCTCACATCACCGACGAAATCAAGCGTCGTATCCTCCTCAATGCCACCAAACGTCCGCTCGACTTCGTTATCACGGAGATTGGCGGCACCATCGGCGACATCGAAAGTCAGCCCTTTCTCGAAGCCATCCGACAACTGCGATGGGAACTGGGTCCGACACGTGCCCTCAACGTTCATCTGACCTACGTACCCTACCTCGCAGCAGCAGGTGAACTAAAGACTAAGCCGACACAGACCAGTGTGAAGCAACTGCAAGGCCTGGGCATTCAGCCTGAAGTATTGGTGTTGCGCACCGAACATACCTTGAACGACGAACTGCGTGCCAAGGTGGCACACTTCTGCAACGTCGGTGTAGAGGCCGTCATCCAGAGTCAGGATCTACCCAGCATCTACGAAGTGCCCGTCAACATGCAGCATCAGGGACTTGATGCCATCTGCCTCAAGAAGATGGGCATCGAACCGGCTCCCGCACCCGAACTCGGACCTTGGCGCAACTTCCTGGAACGACGCAAGCAGGCCACCGAAGTCATACAAATCGGATTGGTCGGCAAATATGACCTACAGGATGCCTACAAAAGCATCATTGAGAGCCTCGCCCATGCAGGCACTTACAATGGCTACAAGGTGAAAGCCGTCTTTATCAACAGCGAACAGATCACCCACGAGAATGTGGCAGAGAAATTGGCAGGCCTGGCAGGTTTCGTCATCTGCCCCGGCTTCGGCACACGCGGCATCGAAGGAAAGATTATTGCTGCCGAATACGGTCGCACGCACGACATCCCCACCTTCGGTATCTGCCTGGGCATGCAGATGATGGTCGTCGAATTTGCACGCAATGTGCTGGGCTACAAGGATGCCAACAGCAGCGAAATGGACGCATCGACGCCCCACAACGTAATCGACATGATGGAGGAACAGAAGAACATCACACAGATGGGCGGCACCATGCGTCTGGGCGCCTACGAATGCGAATTGGTGAAAGGGAGCCGCACATGGCAAGCCTACGGTCAGGTGTCGCTCATCAAGGAAAGACATCGCCATCGTTATGAGTTCAACAATGCCTATCTGAACGAGTTTGATGAAAAGGGTATGAAGTGTGCGGGCATCAACCCTGCCGCCAACCTTGTGGAAATCGTGGAGATTCCCGGGCAGCGCTGGTACATCGGCACACAGTTCCACCCCGAATACAGTTCGACGGTACTCCATCCCCATCCCCTGTTCATGAGTTTCGTCAAGGCTTGCACCGAAAACACCCTTTCAATCCCCGTCCCCGCGGTAGCCGACGCTGGCTGCCCTTCAAACCATTGAGCAAGATGATTGAGCAGCTGAAACACGAATGCGGTGTGGCGATGATTCGTCTGCTGAAACCTCTCGACTACTACGAGCGGAAATACGGCACTTGGGCTTATGGTTTCAACAAACTCTATCTGATGATGGAGAAGCAGCACAACCGCGGTCAGGAAGGTGCTGGCATCGCCTCTGTCAGTCTGACCAACGGGCCAGGTACAGAGTATATGTTCCGCGAAAAGGCCGAAGGCAAGGATGCCATCACAGAAATCTTTTCGAGGGTGAAGCACGAGATGAACGGAGAATTGCTGATGGGTCATCTGCGTTATTCGACCACGGGCAAGAGCGGCCTAACATTTGTCCATCCTTTCCTGCGCCGAAACAACTGGAGGGCAAAGAACCTCTGTCTGTGCGGTAATTTCAACATGACCAACATCGACGAGGTCTTCCAGTACCTTACCGAACAAGGACAGTCGCCGCGCATATATAGTGACTCATATATCACGCTCGAACTGATGGGACATCGCCTCGACCGCGAGGTGGAACGACTCTTCGTCGAAGCCAAGGAACAAGGACTTCAAGGCACCGAACTCACCCGATATATCGACGACCATGTCGAAATTGGCAACGTGCTGCGCACCACGATGAGTCACTACGATGGAGGCTACGTGATGTGTGGACTGACAGGCAGCGGCGAGATGTTTGCCGTGCGCGACCCCTGGGGCATCCGTCCGGCGTTTTACTATCGCGATGACGAAATCATCGCTTTCGCCAGCGAGCGACCGGTATTGCAGACGACCTTTGATCTTCATGCCAACGACATCCACGAACTCCAGGCCGGCCAGGCACTTATCATCCGCAGAAACGGAGAGAGCCGACTCGAAAAGATTATGCCCTCCCGGCAGTTCTCGGCATGTTCCTTCGAGCGCATCTATTTCAGTCGCGGCTCCGACTGCGACATCTATCAGGAACGCAAACGTTTGGGTGAGCAACTGACACCCGCCATTCTCAAAGCCATCGACGGAGACGTTGATCATACCGTCTTTTCCTATATCCCCAACACCGCCGAGGTGGCATTCTACGGCATGACCGACGGATTCAGGAAACTGCGTGGAGATGTGCGCATCGAAAAAGTGGTTTGGAAGGACATCAAACTGCGCACCTTCATTGCCGACAATTCCGAACGTAACGATCTGGCAGCCCATGTCTATGACATCACCTACGGTTCCCTGCATCCCTACGAGGACAATCTCGTCATCATCGACGACTCGATAGTGCGAGGCACCACTCTGAAAGAGAGCATCTTCAAGATTCTCGACCGTCTGCATCCCAAGAAGATTGTCATGGTCAGCAGTTCGCCGCAAATCCGCTATCCCGACTACTACGGCATCGATATGCCGAGTCTTGAGGAACTGTGTGCCTTTCGAGCAGCCATCGCCCTCATCAAGGAAAGAGGAATGCAGCGTCTCATTGCCGAAACGTATCACAATTGCAAGAAAGCTCCAACTGCTACCAACCATGTTAGGGCAATTTACGCACCGTTCAGTGTCGATGAGATCAATCAAAAGATTATCGAGATGCTTCGCCCCAAAGGAATGCAGGCGCCCATCGAACTGGTCTATCAAAGCATCGAAGGTCTTCATCACGCCTGTCCCAATCATCCCGGCGACTGGTATTTCACGGGACATTACCCCACCCCTGGCGGTATCCGATTGGTGAACCAAGCTTTCGTGAATTATGTAGAACAAATTTTGCAATTCCAATTATAATATATGAGACAAGCGAAACTGATACTCGACAATGGAAGTCAATTTCCGGGTCACTCGTTTGGCTATGAGAGCAATACCACTGGCGAGGTGGTGTTCAACACGGCCATGACGGGTTATCCCGAGAGTCTGACCGACCCTAGCTATGCGGGACAGATTCTTGTGACGACCTTTCCGCTGATAGGAAACTATGGCGTTCCGGATACGAGTGTGGGCGACGATGGCTTGCCACTGTTTATGGAGAGCGAGCGCATTCATCCCAAGGCACTGATTGTGGCTGATTATAGCGAACGATATTCCCATTGGAATGCAAAAGCGTCGCTCTCCGATTGGCTGAAACGCGAGAAGGTTCCTGCCATCACGGGCATCGATACGCGAAGGCTGACTAAGGTGCTGAGGGAGCACGGTGTGATGATGGGCCGTATAGTGATTGAAGGACTTGCTGACGAACCACAACACACAAGGCTCGACTATGGAAGCGTGAACTGGGTGGAGAAAGTGAGTTGCAAGGAAGTGATCACCTATCACCCCTTCACCCTCTCATCCCTCGTCTCAGTGGCAGCCGTCTTTGGCTGCCCCCAACCACTCTCCCCAAAACGTGTCGTCCTTGTCGATTGTGGCGTGAAAGCCAACATCATCCGCTGCATGCTACGTCGTGGCATCGAAGTCATTCGTGTGCCTTGGGACTACGACTTCAACACGCTCGACTTCGATGGTCTGTTCCTTGCCAATGGCCCTGGCGACCCCGAGCGTTGCGAAACGACGGTGAAGCATATCCAAGCGTTTCTCAATAACCCGAACGTACGTCCCTGCATGGGCATCTGTCTTGGCAACCAACTCCTGGCACGCGCAGCAGGTGCCAAGACCTATAAACTGAAATACGGACACCGTTCACATAACCAACCCGTGCAGCAAGTAGGCACCACACGGTGCTTCATCACCTCGCAGAATCACGGATATGCTGTCGATGATTCCACGCTTCCCGACGACTGGGAGCCACTCTTCGTGAACATGAACGACGGTTCGAACGAAGGCATCCGACACAAGACCAAGCCGTGGTTCTCCGCCCAGTTCCATCCCGAAGCCTGCAGCGGTCCCGTCGATACCGAATTCCTGTTTGACGAGTTCGTTTCCCAGATAAAAGGCATTACGCCTCCTTCTTCAAACAGTCCCCGTGGCAGCCGTCTTTGGCTGCCCTCATCCCCATCAACCCTCAAAAAAGTGCTTCTCCTTGGCAGCGGTGCCTTGAAGATTGGCCAGGCAGGCGAGTTTGACTACAGTGGTGCACAAGCGCTGAAAGCTCTCAAGGAAGAAGGCATACACTCCGTGCTCATTAACCCGAATATTGCCACCGTGCAGACCTCACAGAAGGATGATAGCGTTGATTCTGCCTCTCAGGCCGTAGCCGACACGGTGTATTTCCAACCCGTAACGCCCCAGTTCGTCGAAAGCATCATAGAAAAGGAACGTCCCGATGGCATCCTGCTCGCATTTGGTGGTCAGACGGCACTCAACTGCGGTGTCTCGCTCCACGAAAAAGGAGTGTTGGAGAAATATGGTGTGAAGGTATTGGGCACGCCCGTTCAGACAATCATCGACACCGAAGACCGCGACCTTTTTGTACGTCGCCTTGACGAGATTGGCGTAAAGACCATCCGAAGCCAGGCTTGCAGCAGCATCGACGAGGTGCGACAGGCGGCCAGCGAACTTGGATTCCCCGTGATTCTGCGAGCTGCATATGCCTTGGGCGGTCTCGGTTCGGGCTTCTGCGACAATAGCGAAGAACTGCAGGCCCAAGCCGAAGAGGCATTTTCGTTCTCGCCGCAGGTATTGGTCGAAAAGTCACTGAAAGGCTGGAAGGAAATCGAGTATGAAGTGGTGCGCGACTGTTACGACAACTGCATCACCGTCTGCAACATGGAGAACTTCGATCCGCTCGGCATCCATACGGGCGAATCAATTGTGGTAGCTCCCAGTCAGACGCTCTCCAACAGCGAGTATCACAAGCTACGCAGTTTGGCTATCAAGATCGTTCGTCATCTCGGCATCGTGGGCGAATGCAACGTGCAGTATGCCCTCGATCCTCAGTCCGAGGACTATCGCGTCATCGAGGTCAATGCCCGCCTCTCGCGCTCGTCAGCCCTGGCAAGCAAGGCTACGGGTTATCCGCTGGCCTTCGTCGCCGCCAAACTCGCCTTGGGCTACAGCTTGTTCGAGCTGAAGAACTCCGTCACCAAAACCACCAGCGCATTCTTCGAACCCGCCCTCGACTATGTGGTCTGCAAGATTCCCCGTTGGGACCTGACAAAATTCCGAGGCGTGAAACGCGAACTTGGCTCGTCGATGAAGAGTGTGGGCGAGGTGATGGCCATCGGGCGCACGTTTGAGGAAGCGCTGCAGAAAGGCCTCCGCATGATCGGTCAGGGCATGCACGGATTTGTTGAGAACCACGAGATTCAAATACGCGACATCAAGAAGGAACTTCACGAGCCCACCGACATGCGCATCTTCGTAGTGTCGAAAGCCTTGAAGACAGGATACTCCATCGAGCAGATCCATCAGTTGACGATGATTGACCGCTGGTTCTTGTTCAAGTTGAAACACCTAGTGGATATCGACCTTCGGCTGCGCGAGTTCAACCAACTGGCCTACATGGCAGTGGCTATGGACTCCATCGAACTCTATGAATTCCTCGAAGATCCGTCTTTTGCTGAACTGCTCAAAGAGGCTAAGGTCTATGGCTTCTCCGATTTCCAGATTGCTCGTGCCATCGGACTCGAAGCCTATATGAATACCGAGGCAGCTGGCCTGACGATACGTCGCTGGCGCAAGTCGCTGGGCATCGTCCCCATCGTCAATCAGATCGACACGCTTGCAGCCGAGTATCCTGCTGTAACCAATTATCTTTATTTATCTTATCTCTGAACCCCTCAAACCTCTTAAACTGTTGAACCCTTCAAAATCCTCCCCCTTATGTGTGGCATAGTCGCAATATTAAAAGTGAAGGCACAGACCTCCTCACTTCGCCAGAAGGCATTGAAAATGAGTCAGAAAATTCGTCATCGTGGCCCCGATTGGAGCGGCATCTATTGTGGTGGCTCCACCATCCTTGCCCATGAGCGATTGAGCATCGTCGATCCCGAGAGCGGTGGGCAGCCGCTTTATGCACCCGACCGCAAGCAGGTCCTTGCGGTGAATGGCGAGATTTACAATCATCAGGAGATTCGCCGACGTATGGCCGGAAAGTATGCGTTCCAGACGGGCAGCGATTGCGAAGTCATATTAGCGCTCTACCGAGAGAAAGGCATCGACTTCCTGGAGGACTTGAGCGGCATCTTCGCCTTCGTGCTCTACGACGAGGAGAGCGATGCTTTTCTCATCGCCCGCGACCCCATCGGAGTCATACCGCTCTATATAGGCTACGACAACGATGGCACCCTTTACGTAGCCTCCGAACTGAAGGCACTCGAAGGCCAGTGCGAACGTTACGAGCCATTCCTACCCGGGCACTACTATTGGAGCGAAGAGCCAGGCATGAAGCGTTATTACCGTCGCGACTGGATGGAATATGATGCCGTGAAGGACAATCCTGTAAGCGTCTCAGCCATCCACGATGCTTTGCAGGATGCCGTAAAGCGACAGTTGATGTCCGACGTGCCCTATGGTGTGCTGCTCAGCGGCGGTCTCGACTCGTCGGTGATTTCCGCCATTGCCGAACAGTACAGTGAGATGCGCATCGAGGATGACAGTCGTACCAAAGCCTATTGGCCTCGTCTCCACAGTTTTGCCGTAGGCCTGAAAGGGGCTCCCGACTTGGCGAAAGCACGTCTCGTGGCCCAGCATATCGGCACCGTCCATCACGAAATCAACTATACCATCCAGGAGGGTCTGGATGCCATCCGCGACGTCATCTATTTCATCGAGACCTACGATGTCACCACCGTCCGCGCTTCCACCCCGATGTACCTGTTGGCACGCGTCATCAAGTCGATGGGCATCAAGATGGTGCTTTCAGGCGAAGGTGCCGACGAGATCTTTGGCGGCTACCTTTACTTCCACAAGGCCCCTTCGGCCAAAGATTTCCACGAAGAGACCGTCCGCAAGCTGTCCAAGCTCCACCTCTACGATTGCCTGCGCGCCAACAAGAGCCTGTCGGCATGGGGCGTTGAGGGACGCGTGCCCTTCCTCGACAAGGAGTTCCTCGACGTGGCCATGCGCACCAATCCCAAGGCAAAGATGTGTCCAGGAAAGGATATAGAGAAACGCATCGTTCGCGAAGCCTTTGCCGACCTCCTGCCTACCGAAGTGGCATGGCGTCAGAAGGAGCAGTTCAGCGATGGCGTCGGCTACTCGTGGATCGACACACTCAAAGCCATCACCGCTGCGGCTGTCAGTGACGATGAGATGGCTCATGCAGCCGAACGCTTCCCCATCAATTCTCCCAAGAACAAGGAGGAGTATTACTACCGCTGTATCTTCGCCGAACATTTCCCCAGCGACTCGGCGGCACGCAGCGTCCCCAGCGAAGCCAGTGTCGCCTGCTCCACAGCCATTGCCCTCGAGTGGGACAAGGCCTTCGCCGGCATGAACGATCCCAGTGGTCGCGCCGTCAAGGGTATTCACGACCAAGCGTATTAAACACAGGCATTTCAAAGGTTCTGAAACTCTTAAAGCTTAATTCAGCGATTCGCCAACGAGTCGCTGATTTTATTGTTGCATTGCTTTATTATGTAGCATACAGATTTGGCGTGTGAAATCTTTATACTCTTGTAGGAGCATACAGTTTTGATAGATGGAATCTGTATGGTCCGAGAGCGGCATACAGATTTGGTAGATGAAATCTGTATGGTCCGAGCGAGGCATACAGATTTGGTAGATGAAATCTGTATGGTCCGGGCGAGGCATACAGTTTTGATAGATGAAATCTGTATAGTCCGAGCGAGGCATACATATTTGGTGGATGAAATCTGTATGCTCCGAACGAGGCATACAGATTTGGCAGATGAAATCTGTATGGTCCAAGCGCGGCATACAGATTTGGCAGATGGAATCTGTATGCTCCGAGCGAGGCATACAGATTTGGTAGATGAAATCTGTATGCCTCGATTGGAGAAAGGTTACTCTACGTTCGGAGCGGGCTCGTCGTTGCGGGATTTGAGTTCGGCAACTTTTTCGAGGAGCATCTTGCGGTCATGCGCCGATTGGTTGAAGGGATACCTGCCATTGCGGAGCACGGTGCCGTTGCGATAGGCGTAGGGAGTGATGCCCAGACGACGACGGAAGACCGAGATGAGATAGTTCTCGCTGCGGAATCCGGTGCGCCTGGCCACTTCGGCCACCGACAGTTCGGGATTGTCGAGCAGGTCGATGGCCTGCATCAGACGCCAGCGGAAGATGAACTCCTGCAAGGGCAGTCCCACCAGCAGCTGCATGGCACCACTCAGCCACGCCAGATTCTTCACCTTCAGCAGGAGGGCGATGTCGGCCGAGGAGTGTGTCGTGGTTCGCTTGACATTGTCCACCACGGCATCGACGATAATTTCACCCGTGGGAGCCCCATTGCTCTTGTAGAGCTCCTCTACGGTACTGACTGTTTTGATTTCTTCGATCATTTTGTTTGTTTGTTGTTTATTAGGTTATTACTTGGGTGCAAAAAAGGCGCGACGGCAAAAATTTGTACGAATCGTCCGAGTGGGTCCACCCCTCGTCCATGCTTGACCATGCTTGACCATGCGCGTCCTTGCTGGTCCATGCTTATCCATGCTTGAACAGGTAGGTCAACCAGCTTACTCTACCTTGGACCTCTCCCCATCCTGCCTCTCTGGATCCATCCGTCACAGACACTCTCTTTTTCTTTATCGACCTTTCGTTGGGAGCAATTCTCTTGGAAATAGTCTTGTGGGGGCTGCGCTCGCCCCGGCCCCCTTTGTGGGGGGGCGGGGAGGAGCTTTAAGCCCCGACTATTTCCTTCAGGAGAATTGCTCTCCCATCCGGTCCCGAGTTTTGTCCCGCTGCTCGTCCCCCTTTAACCCCCATACCCCTATCCCTAACCCTTCCTTGTAGTTATAGGAGGACATGATGGACCACAAAGAAAGACCCCCTCAATCCTCCGCACCCCCTCAATCCTCCGCACCCCCTCTATCCCCCGCTTCTCCTGGACGTGACCGAAGGGAATCAACAGCGGGGGCAGAATACCTGCTTAGGGGGGAGGACTGGCTGATCCAAGGGTGGCCAGCAATCTATTCAAGAGGACTTGATTGTCCGGACTTTGTTCTTCCCCCTATGCAGGGGGATTAGAGGGGGTCTAATCATACAGTGCATGCAGGTCGGTTTGACTCAGGGGCTTGTCCTTCGAGACGTAGATGTTGAAGGTCATGCGGCCCTTGTGACGGTAGATGATGTGCTGGAAGCGACGGCGCCAGTCCCACGAGAGGAGCTGGTAGTCGTTGCACTGGCGGGAGAAGCCGAGGAAGCCGATGGGGATGAGGCCGGAAGGACACGAGCGCAGGTCATCATGCAGGAGGTTGTTGCAGCACCTGACAAGCGGATGCGGCGTGACGCTGATGATGCCCTGCTCCCGTGCGGACCTGCTCCGTCGGACTACGGTGCGAGCGCTGCGGCTCGTTGCATTGGCCAGATAGTTCACTGACAGGACTGTCCTCGCCGCATGAGACGAACTTCCCGTGAGGGGAAGCCCCTTCGCTTGTAACTCGTCGGCTCGGGTCTTGGCATTGATATTGGTCAGGAAGAGCAGCAGCTGTATCTCCTTCTCGATTTCCGCTATGCGGATGTTGCCTCGGCTGCGGAAGTCCATCTTGGCGACACTCATCGCCAGGCTGGTTTCTCCGGTCCTGAGCGTCATCCAGTAGCCGTAGAGCCTCTTGAACGAACGTGCTACGATGACCGTCCTTCCATCGGCGAGTTGCTTCACCTCGAAGAGCGGATGACCCTTGAAGATCGCATCGAGCAACTTCATGGATTTCGTGTAGCCCATCTGGAAGTCACGGCGGAACTTGCGTTCGTTCACGAAGATGTACATGCTGCTCGGACTGAAACACTTTATGGCAACGCTCATGGCCACGAGACTCTGCTCCAGGCGGTCGTCCTTGACCTCCTGGAGCAGTGCTATGGGCACATTGATGGCTGTCATCGCAAGCACATTAGGCTTGCGAAAGTTACTTGTCTTTCGCATATCGGAAACAGTGTGTGTCGGAGGGTAACTGACTCGATTTAGGTTATCCTTTTGACGTTGCAAAGTTACAAAAAATTTTTGAATTTTCCAATTTTTTCAGCAAAAAAAACGCCAAAATGCGCAAAAAAATGCGCCGTTTAAAAAAACTCATATTTTTGCCCCCTTAAAAACACCAAATCGTGGATACAGGCACTTGTAGCCACGATTGCCATTATTTGTTCACTGGCAAAAATGGATAAAAAGGGGCAAAAAGGGGCAAAATAGCGGCTAGTAACGGCTAAAGCTGCAATTTCCGGGTGACAATTCAAAAAAAGTATTACAAAACATCCCAAGAAACATGCCAAATCTACTCTAGTCTGAAACGCTGATAACCTTCAATTCAGCGATTCGTCAACGAACCGCTGAATATTATTTGCAAAAAAAACGGAAAATGTTTGGAAATACCAGAAAATGTATATACCTTTGCGCTGAATAATCAAGCAAATACAAAACGATGCAGCATCTCATCGACCTTTTGCACCAGCAGGAGTGCTCGCTTGTGGTCAAGGCAAAGACAGGCGAGGTGACCACCTATAATAAAAAAGGTGTGCGTGACCTCGTATGGCTGCTCGACCACGATGCGGAGCGTCTGCGTGGTGCCGTGATTGCCGACAAGGTGATTGGCAAGGCAGCAGCCGGACTGATTGTGCAGGGCGGTGTGGTCGAAGCCTATGCCGAGGTGATGAGCCGATTGGCGCTGCCTTTGCTCAACGAGGCTGGCATTGCCTATCGCTATGGCCAACTCGTTGATCACATCGTCATTCCCGATGGCGACAACCGTTGTCCCCTGGAGCGCATCGTTGCCCCCGCCCGAAATGCTGCGGAAGTGGAGATGCTGCTGCGGGAGCATTTTGCGGAGATGAAAAAGAAAACTAAATAACCGGACCCCCTCTAATCCTCCGCACCCCCTCTAATCCCCCGAACAGCGGGGGCAGAATACCTGCTTAGGGGGAGGACCTCCTGAGCGGACTTAGTTCTTCCCCCTAAGCAGGGGGATTGAGGGGGTCTCCTTAAACTCCTTTTTTATGACCTCTTCAGTCAATCTTTACTCTCTAACCTATCGCGAGAGTCGCAGCTATCTGTTTGCTGCTTTGTTCATCGTAGGAAACATCGTGCTTCCTCAGTTATGCCACCTCGTTCCACAAGGTGGGCTCATCCTGCTCCCCATCTACTTCTTCACCCTCATCGGGGCATATAAGTACGGCTTGCAGGTTGGACTCGCTACGGCATTGCTTTCACCATTGGTTAACTCTGCATTGTTCGGAATGCCTCCCGTGGCATTGCTCCCCGGCATCGTGACGAAGTCGGTGCTGCTGGCGCTGGCTGCATCGTTCATCGCCCGTCGCTATCAGGCTGTCAGCATCCCGCTGCTCCTTGCTGTGGTATTGCTCTATCAAGTTGTCGGCTCACTCATCGAGTCGCTGATGCTCGGCTCCCTCGCCCTTGGCTTCCAGGATTTCCGTATCGGCATCCCCGGCATGTTGCTGCAAGTAGTCGGGGGATTCCTTTTCATCAAGTATATTTTGAAAAAATAAAACCGGACCCCCTCTAATCCCCCTGCTTAGGGGGAGGACTTCCTGAGCGGACTCAGTTCTTCCCCCTAAGCAGGGGGACCGAGGGGGTCTATACTTATTACCTTATGTTCCCCAATCCCTTCTTCCCCGAGATACACGGCAACTTCGGCTTCGGGTGCATGCGACTGCCTGAGCTGAAAGGCGGAGGCATCGACTACGAAGAGTTCTGCCGAATGGCTGATGCCTTCATCGCTGCCGGATTCAACTATTTCGACACGGCACACGGCTACCACGGCGGCAAGTCGGAGACGACCATTGCAGACTGCGTCTCTTCGCGTTACGACCGCAGCCAGTTCCTCCTCACCAACAAGCTCACCGACCCTTACTTCCACAAGCAGGAGGACATCCGTCCCTTCTTCGAGCAGCAGCTGGCGTGGTGCAAGGTGGATTACTTCGACTTCTACCTTATGCACGCACAGGACCGCAACAACTACCAGAAGTTCAAGCGCTGCAAGGCCTACGAGACCGCGTGGCAACTGAAGGAGGAAGGCAAGATACGCCATTTCGGCCTCTCCTTCCACGACAAGCACGAGGTGCTCGATATGATCCTCACCGAGCATCCCGAAGTGGAGGTGGTACAGATTCAGTTCAACTACGCTGACTACGAAACCGACACTGTCGAGAGCCGCAAGGTGTATGAGGTCTGTGCCAAGCACCAGAAGCCCGTCATCGTGATGGAGCCCGTCAAGGGCGGCAGTCTGGTGAACCTTCCCTCCCGAGCCAATCAGATCCTGCGCGATCTGCACGGCGGCTCAAACGCCAGTTACGCGATGCGCTTTGCCGGCAGCTTCCCCATGATGACCATGGTGCTGTCGGGTATGAGCAACATGCAGCAGATGGAGGACAATATCCGAACCATGCAGGACTTCAAGCCCCTCGACGAACGCGAGATGAAGGCGGTCCGCAAGGTGTGCGACATCATCAACGCACAGAACCTCATCCCCTGCACCTCCTGTCGCTACTGCATCGAGGAGAGCCCCTGTCCCAAGGGAATCGTCATTCCCGATCTCTTCGCGGCGAAGAACCAGCTCGACACCTTCCACAACTGGAACACGAAATATTACTACGACTGCGTCCTAACAGGCAGCGGACGCGGCAAGGCTTCGGAGTGCATCCAGTGCGGCAAGTGCGAGAAGGTATGCCCTCAGCATCTTCCCATCCGCGAACTGCTCAAGACGGTTGCCAAGACTTTTGAAAAATAAAACTCAATAATAATCTCCCTTTCAAAATCTTTAATTGCAATGTCGCCTTTACGAAAAGTGATTTTCGCCATTTCTTAAAGTTTTTCTTGGCCATTTCTTAAAGTTTGAGCCATTACGATGGTACTGACGGGCGGTGAATTTGCTTACCAACGGCCTGATGGCGTACTAGTAGTTCCTATCGGTTGCTTAAAAGATTAATCAATAATATTATTAACAAAACAATACATTATGGAAGAAAACAACATCACCTCTCAAGGAGAGGTTAATCAGAATCCCGAATCACTTCTGCGTGTTTCACCCAAGATGAAGGAATCGCTGCTTTCATCGATGAACTGGATACAGTTCTTTGTCATCCTGTGCTGCTTCGCTGTGGTTATTTTTACAATCATTGCGATTGTGATGCTCGCCATGAGCAGTTTCTTCCCGGTGGAGAACCCTGATATGTCGCCATTGATCATGCTGTGCATGGGCTTGCTCTATCTGGTTGTCGGTGTAGTGTATGTCTATCCCATCATCAAAGGCTTCAAACTCATCGATCACACCCGCAAGGCACTCCGTGCAGGCACAAATTCCGACTTTGAAGCCTCAGCCGACGACCTCCACTCCATCATGAAGTACTGCGGCTGGCTGACCATCATCTCCTTCGTCCTCTACATCATCTTCATGATTGCCATCGTCCTTTTTGCCGCAATGTCGCCTTCGTTTTTGTCGTAATGCATATCTATGCAATCACGATTCCAAGAAAAAAGCCAGTACCAAGCATTTCGACATTGGTACTGGCTATTATTATGCTGATTGCCGAAAACGACTTCGGTCGGCGCATAGTAATTGAAATCCTTCATTTTGTCGATTGATAAAAACGGTTACACATATATTCAGATACATTTTTCTTTTAACACGAATTATCGCGAATTATCATTAATTTTTCAGTATGTGTCTATATATGACCCACCTTACATAATAATAATTCGTGTAAAAGTCATGATAATTGTTACGCTTCGCTCCACGCGAGCAAAGCTCGGAGCGTGTTAAGAATAGCCACATATAATTATCGTTAATTTGGGTTACATACTTAAACTCTCATTTGCCCAGGCGAACACCATCGAGGAAGTCCACCATCTTCAGCAGGTTCTCGGCTGAATACATGCCCATACCGTGACCACCTTCGGGCACAAATGTCGCCTCGCTCTTCACACCGGCAGCCTGCAGCACGGCATAGAACTTCATACCTTGGCAGCAAGGCACCACATTGTCCTTTTCGCCATGGAAGATGATGATGGGCACATCGGTCGGATCGACATAATGCGTTGCGCTCAAACCGACATACTTGTCGGGCTCATCGGCCAACCTGGTGCCACCCAAGAGAATATCCTCGGGGCTGGAAGGTCCGAAAGTCATATGCTCGCCGCATTCCATGTCGGTGAGATCGACAGGACCCGACCAGTCACAAGACGCGTTGACGAGACTGCTCTCGTGGGTGTAGTTGCCCACAGCGCCTTCGATGTCGATGGTCTCCTTCCCCACTTCGGCTACCTTCACACCATTGGTGGTTCCGCACACGGAAGAAAGATGACCGCCCGAAGAGAAGCCCGAGGTGGCGATGAAGGAAGTGTCGAACCTATAGGTGGCCGCCTCACCGCGAATGAAACGGATGACGGCCTTGATGTCGTTGATCTGGGCAGGCCACTGTGCATCACCGCTGGAACGGTGATTCGGGCAAACCACTGCATAACCTGCGTCGAGCAGCGCCTTCACGATGGTGCCCAGGTCGGCAGCACCCTTGCTGCTGTTGGAGAACCATGCACTTCCGTAGATGTGCACCACCACGGGATAGGCATCCTTCTCCACCTTGGGGAGATAGATGTCGCAAGTGTGAAAAGCCTGGTCATCGCCGGCATAATTCACGTCCTTCCAAACCTGGGAAGTCTGCAATTCGGCCTGCTGCTGAAAGCCGCCAAAACCGCCTGCCGGCTGAGCCAACAGCGTCGAGGCACTCATGAGAACAATTCCGAGTGCGAATGATTTCAAAAAGTTTTTCATAAGTCTTTATCTGAATTCCCTCAACTTCTCGACATAACGCCAGAAGTAGATGAAGGGGTTGAATGGTATGCCGTGTTTGTGAAAGGCTCGTATGTGGTCCTTCATGATTCGGTAATGACTCTGCAAGCCCTTGGTCGTGGCTCCCCCGATGCGCATCGTCACCCAATCCTCCTCGACGTAGAAGGTCCTGATGCGATTGAGATAGATGAGGCGCAGGAGGAACTCGAAGTCGGCTGCCACCTTGTAATCGAGGTCGTAATAGCCGAACTTCTCCAGGCATTCGCGTCGCAGATAGAAAGTAGGGTGAGCGGGGATATAACCCATCCGCATACGCTCGGGCGTGAACTTACGGCTGCTGTAATAGCGCACGATGCGCGTAGGATCCTTGGGCGAAACGTAATGCACGTCGGCATAGACGGCATCGACGTCGGGATGCTGGGCGAAGGTGCGTGCGATGGTGGAAAGGATATCGTTGCGGGTGAAGAAGTCGTCGCTATTGAGGATGCCGACAACATCGCCCGTAGCGCGACGACATCCGCGATTGAACCCATCGTAGATTCCCTTGTCGGGACAACTCTCGAGCTTCAACCGGTCGCCCAAACGGGACGCGTACTCCTCGATGAGCGCCAAGGTGCCATCGGTGCTGCCCCCGTCCTGGATGATCAGTTCGTAGTCGTCGTAGTCCTGAGCCAATACGCCCTCAATGGTGCTGCGTAGGGTGCCAGCACTATTGAAGGAGGATGTCACGACAGAGATTTTCATCGATTATCTTGGATTATCGGGTGCAAAGATAAGGAATATACTTGAAAAATCAAAATAAAATGCGGGATAATTAACAATTAAGTAACTATTCTGAATTAACTCCGCGAATTTTTTTAACACGAATTATCGCGAATTAACGTAAATTATTCAGTATGTCTTCTATATAACGACTTTGTTCAAGGGGTCGCTTCGCTCAAAATTATAAGATAATTGATTTAAAAAACTAAATCACCTGTCAATGAATGACAGGTGACTCAGATTTGCTTTAATGTCTTTTATCCTGTTTTTCTGGTATTAGATTTAAGGTCCCAAAGAAACTACTTTTGTTGCGTTATTTAAGGTATTGTGTTATGGTTGTTTATTTAAGGTGCTGCAAAGATACGGCTTTTTTTCACCGATTCCAAATTTTTCTGAAACTTTTTTGTTGTGAAATCGGTTGCACAAATGCACTTTTTCACAGAAATATGTTGTTCAACATAAAAAATAGGTTGTTAACATAGTTTTTTGCCATTTCCATAGTGCATCGGACGACGAGATTGGAATTTAGATGAAAGAAGAAACTGCCATTGTCAATTCTCATTGTAGGAGCTGCCCCAATTCGGCTGCTCGACACTGAAGTGACCTTGGGCCGTGACCAGTATCAGCCTTGGGCTGCGAGGAAGCGGAAGATGGGCTTGAACACCAGCTGACGGAACTACAGCGCGCAGATGCGGTCGGTTGCAATCAATGCAATCGGTTGAATCAAGAAAAATAATGAGCCTCAGCAAACTTTTTTCTCGTTGAATGAGCATTCTATCAAAAAAATGTGTATATTTGCACGCGAATGAAGACCTATCATCTCACACCCTTCTGCCCATATCGGTTCCGACTTGCCATGTGACGGGCCTTGGCGAAGCTGTGCAAGGAAACTTGTTGTGAAGAAAGCAAATTACTGCTGAAGGAGAATTTAAATTCATTAGGTTATGGAGTCGAATAATCAAATCATCATATATCAGACAGAAGACGGACAGACGAAGGTGGATGTCCGAATGGAGAACGATATGATCTGGCTCACTCGCCAGCAGATTGCCATTCTGTTTGGGCGAGACTATAAGACCATCAGCAAGCATATCAATAATGCACTTAAAGAGGAATTAGCAGGTTCTGTGGTAGTCGCAAAATTTGCGAATACCACTCAACATGGTGCTATAGAAGGTAAAACTCAGACTCATGAGATAGACTATTTTAACCTTGAAGTGATAACTTCTGTTGGCTATCGAGTCAAGAGTAAACGAGGTGTGCAGTTCCGTCAATGGGCTAACAATGTCTTAAAGCAGTATCTCATTAAAGGCTATGCCGTCAATGAGCGTATTCGCAAAGAGCAGATTGTCGAGTTGCGCCAACTGGTCGGTATGCTTGGACGTACTATACAGAGCCAGCCATTGTTATCCAACGACGAGACCAATGCTTTGTTCGAGGTGGTGACAGACTACACGTATGCGCTTGACACCCTCGACAACTACGATTACGAGCGGCTTACTATCAGCAAGACCACAAAGAAAGAGCCTTTCCACGCCACCTACGAGAATGCGATGGAGGCCATCAATGGATTGCGCGAAAAGTTTGGCGGGTCCACTCTATTTGGAAAAGAGAAAGACGAATCCTTCAAAAGCAGTGTTGGACAGATATACCAAACTTTTGACGGGGAAGAACTATATCCCAGCGTAGAGGAGAAAGCTGCCATGCTGCTCTATCTCGTAACGAAGAACCACTCTTTCATTGACGGCAACGAGCGCATTGCTGCCACGTTGTTCCTTTGGTTCCTCAACAAAAATCACATCCTCTACCATCCCGACGGCACCAAGCGTATTGCCGACAGCACTCTCGTTGCCCTTACTCTGATGATTGCCGAAAGTAGAACGGAAGAAAAAGATGTCATGGTGAAGGTTGTGGTCAATCTGATAAACAAGAACAACGATGAATAAAGCGGAGAATAAACACATAGACAACCATATCAGTTGAGCAATCAATGCAATCGGTTGAATCAAGAAAAACAATGAGTCACAGCAAACTTTTTCATGCTGAATGAGCATTCTATCAAAAAACAGATATGATTATTTGGTAAAATGCAGAAAAACTCCAGATAAGCATTGACAAAGATTAAGAAAAGTCCTATAATAAGTTTTTCTTTGCCTTGTGGGAGCAGTATTACACTTCTGTGGAGAACAACTTCGAAAAGACCATGGAGTTTATTGCCAAGAACAATTTGCTGGAGCATTTCAAGCCCCGTCTGAAGCAGTGTGTAGTATGGGCCTCGCCTTGTGGATGGGGATTTGCCGATACGATTGCAGATATCTATTATGAGTATTTCCCGGAGGATGACTGAGGAATTTAAGCGAATGATGCCACACTTCGCCTAATCCTGAGCAGTTATATTATTGAGGGCGTGCCGAAGCCAACGAATGACTTCCGGCACGCCCTCTTATTTTATCCAAACGGAAATAACAGTTAGCCTTTAATCACTCTTTCGTGCTCATCACATAGCGCAGCACCTCGTCGGCATCGTCGGGGTGGAACCAGCGTATGGTGGGGTCGCGCTGGAACCAGGTCATCTGCTTCTTGCTGTAGATGCGCGAATTGTGCTGGATGCGCTCCACAGCCTGATCGAGGGAATAGATGCCGGCATAGTGAAGCAGCATCTCCTTCAGCCCGACGGTATTGAGCGAAGCAGGCAGGAGGTTGGGGATGGGCTGCGCCTCGGTAGGCCCTGGATTGCGTACGACGGAAGCGAACTGACGGTCGATGTCGGCCTGGAAACGCTCATAGACGGCGCGCGTCTCGGCTTCGAGACCCTGAGTGAGCATCTGCTCGACACGCTGGTCGATGCGGTGATAAAGTTCGTCGCGATCTCGACGAAGACCGATCTTAACGATGCGGAACGGACGCGGCTTGGGCTCGCCTTTGCGGAACGTGCTGAAGGGCTGCCCCGTGGTGAGGCACATCTCCAGGCCGTGGATGACACGCTGGGGATTGCGACGATCGACGGCCTCGTAGTAAGCGGGGTCAAGCCGACGCAACTCGTCGAGCAAGGGAGCGAGATCTTCTGCAGCAAGACGTTCACGCAACATGGCACGGATGGCAGGATCGGCCTGCGGCATGTCGTCGATGCCCTTGGTCACCGCATCGATATACATCATGGAGCCGCCCGAAAGGAGATAATCCCCTGGACACGAAGCAAAGAGACGCATAACGTCCGTCTCGTACTGAGCTGCACTATATGTATCCTCCAAGCCGTGCGTTCCCACAAAGAAATGCTGCACCCGTGCCTGCTCCTCGGCCGTTGGGGCTGCGGTGCAAACAGGTATCTCGCGATAGATCTGCCGCGAGTCACAATTGATGATGGGCACACCCAACATCTCAGCCATTTGCAAGCTGAGAGCCGTTTTTCCGACAGCAGTGGGACCTAAAAGAACGAAAAAAGTCATCTTTTGCTAAATATTCGGTCAAAAAATTGGTAATTTGACAAAAATCCGTTATCTTTGCGGCGATTAATTCGGGAGTTAACGGGAGTTAACGGGCGTTAGCGCCCAAGGGCGCGGGAGTTAACGGACGATACCTTCGCCTTGACTCCAATTAACGCCACTTTTGCCCCCCATTCGTCCCTATTGGTAACGTCCGCTAACTCCCGTTAACTCCCGCTAACTCCCATTAACTCCCTATTTGCAATGAACGAGATACTTACTACCATCAATGGTTATCTGTGGGGTTGGCCCATGATCGTGCTGCTTGTAGGCACACACATTTTCCTGACCATCAGACTGAAGTTTCCACAGCGTTACATCGGCAAAGCCATCAGGCTGTCATTCCAGCGTGATGCAAACTCGAAGGGTGACGTTTCGCAATTCGCTGCCCTTGCCACGGGCCTTGCTGCAACCATCGGTACCGGCAACATCATCGGCGTGGCCACAGCCGTTACGATGGGCGGACCGGGTGCAGTCTTCTGGTGTTGGGTGACCGGTGTGTTCGGCATCGCCACCAAATATGCCGAGGGCCTGCTGTCGATCAAGTACCGCATCACGACGAAGGAAGGCACGATGCTGGGCGGACCCATGTACGCCATCGAGCGAGGCATGGGCTGCAAGTGGCTGGCCGTGCTGTTCGCCCTCTTTGCGTTCCTTGCCACCTTCGGCATCGGCTGCACCATCCAGAGCAATGCCATCTCGACCATGGCGGCAGAGAGTTTCGGATGGGACACGACGTGGATCGGACTCGTCCTTGCCATCCTCATCGGCTCGGTGGTCATCTTTGGCGTGAAAGGCATTGCAAGAGTCTGCGAGCTCCTCGTTCCGTTCATGGCGGTCTTCTATGTGGCAGGCTGCATTGTGCTGCTGATCCACCATGGCCAGTATATCGGCGAAGCCATCGCGGTGATCCTGAAGAGTGCCTTCTCGGCACAGGCAGCGACAGGCGGATTCATCGGCTCGACCATCATGCTTTCGATGCGCTATGGTATTGCCCGTGGTCTTTTCAGCAACGAGGCAGGTCTGGGTTCGGCACCCATCGTAGCCGCAGCTGCCAAGACGAAGAATCCCGTGCGCCAGGCACTGGTGTCGAGCACCTCGGTCTTCTGGGACACCGTCATCATCTGCGCACTAACCGGCCTTGTGCTTGTCACCACCATCCTGGCAGACAATGGTGTCGATTCGTCGGCATCGGCCACCTTGACCCGACAGGCGTTTGAGCAAATCCCCATCGCCTTCGCCGGCTTCAACGTAGGAGGCGTCCTGCTGAGCATCGCCATCTTCACGTTCGCCTTCAGCACCATCCTGGGCTGGAGCTACTATGGCGAGAAGGCCTTGGAGTACCTTTGCGGCAAGTACGGCAAGGTGGGCCGATACATCTTCCGCGTGCTCATCACCATCGGCACGTATTTTGGTGCGACGAATGCACTCGAAGCAGTGTGGAACTTCGGCGATGCCGCCAATGCCCTGATGGCCATCCCCAACCTCATCTGCCTCCTCGTGCTGAGCGGTGTGCTCGTCAAGGAAACGAGGTACTACTTGTGGGAGGGCCGCCTGGACGAAGAGGCCAAGGACCAGAACTCCACGAACTGACGCGCCACATCGTCAGCATTGTGATACTTGCGAACGAAAGCCTGACTGCTCGACTGCAGTCGGGCTATTTTGTTTCGGTCGGTCAAGGTCGAGCGCAGCACCTCGTAGTTGTGGGCATCGTCGAAGGGACGAAGGTTGATGATGCCGGATTCCTGTGGCCCGTCGATGAACTGCTGATACTCCGGCTCGTAGCCACTGATCACCACTTTCCCCTTCGCCATGCTTTCGAGGGCACCCATCGCCGGGGTGAAACTGTAGAGCTGATCGACGACAACATCGGCCTCAGCCACGAGCCGCTGATACTGCTCGAAGGGAACCGACTCAATCTTGCACAAGTCGATTGCGTCGGGGAACTCCTGGGCAAACCTGTCGAACAGGGGTTCCAGTTGGTCGGTGCCCTTCATCTGGCCGCGCAGTTTCTGGGAGGCGAAGAGGAGGCGGAGCTTCAACTCGGTTGAAGGGTTCGAGAGGTTCGAAGGGTTCGAGAGGTTCGAAAGGTTTGAGGGGGTGCTTACATCTATGGGCAGGGGGATGTAACGGAGGCGGGAGTGGAATTCGGGGGTATCGTAGACCTTCCAGTATTCGTAGAGACAGGGGACGAGGCAGTCGGCGTGCTGCATCACGTATTGTGTCAATGCGGCCTTCGGGCCTTTTGTCCACGCAGCGATGCGGCGACGATTCACTTCATGATCGATTGCCTTGCCTGCGGCATAGAAATCGGTATAGGCGAGGTATTTATCGTCCTGCATGCGGCTGATGACGTAGTAGTCGTCGCCAAAACAACCCACCGACAGGATACCGTTATTTCGCTTGAGATAATCGAAGACCCACTTGTTCCACCTAGCCTTGACATCGAGAAAGATGGGATTGACAATCTGGACGACATCATATCCTCGCAGTTTGGGCAAGAGGGTCGCCAACTTCGACAGATACATCAAGGAGCCGACGGGACCCTCCTTCGTGCGACGCAGGTCCACATCGCGCGGATAATCCTTCCACCCGTCGCCATCGCTGATGAGCAGCACCTCGTGCCCTGCGCGGCGCAAGGCCTCGCAGAGGGTGTGATGAACGTTGCTGTATTCGCCGAAGAGAAGGATGCGCATGGGGGGGAAAAGGGGGAGTGAAGGGTTCGAGGGGTTCGAAAGGTTCGAGGGGTTGAGAGGCAGCCATGTTTGGCTGCCAGGGGACAAAGGGGACAAAGGGACGAGGGGGCAGCCAAGCATGGCTGCGACTGAAACGGACGAGGATGGCCTAGTGCTGGTGGCTGATGACTCGATTTCCTTGGATGAAGAGACCGGGGGAGCGGGTGGAGGAAGGATGGATGCGCCTTCCCCAAAGGTCGTAGCAGGGAGATGGGGGTTGATTCTTGTCGGTGGGGATGCTACGGATGGCTTGGGGGGCAATGTAGCCATAGACCGAATCGAGATAGGCGAGACGATCGTGAATCCAACCGTAGATATACTCCTTCTCGAGGTCTAGATCGCGCACCTTGCAGTTGGAGTCTATCCATCGATTCTGCTCACGTTCGAACGCTCCGGTTCGAGTAAACAAGTCGAAGTAACGATCGAAGTAGCCGAGAAGCGACTGCTCGGTCCAAAGGCTGTCGCGCAACTCGGCATATCGGTTGGACAAGGTATCGGCATAGCCCTTGTAATGTTCCGACATACGGGTGTGGAAATTGGTCTTGTTGGCCAATTCAGTGGTAGCAGCGACACGAACACCCGTCTCGTCACGTCCCCACGAGACGTCAAGGTCCCAAGGCGTGATGCCCAAACGCTTGTCATTTGAACTATAATCGTAGAACCAGCAATAGTAATTCTTGCCGACGTTGTCGAAAGCATAGAGCAGGTCGAGGAACAGCATGAAGTCGCAAAAGACCGGCAAATCGTAATATTTGCCTATAAGGGAGTAGAACGTCGTTCCTCGATATCCTGCGAGGTAATAGATGTTCTTGCGCAAGGGATCCCATGTCCAGGGTTCGCCATCGTGAGGGTCGGGATATTCGCTCTGCACGCCATCGTAGTAGGAACTTGCATCGTTAGGCGCGTTCTGATTCCAATAAAAGTATGGTGTACGTGTATCCTTGCCATTGATGACCTTATAGACGAGACCACGATGATGGGAGGTGCCATCCTCATCGGTGACAAACTTCTTCACCTTGAGTTGCTTTCGGTCGACACGCTCCATCAGACAGAAGAGGCCCATATACTGACCATTGGCATAGACCTCGACATACTTGCCGCGATAACCATTGATGGCATTGGGTTTCTCCTCCTGTTGATAGGACGGATGCGAAAAGTCGAGCCAAAGGTCCATCGAGACGCGGTTGCGCATCTTCGAATGATCGGGCGCCATGCCGTCGAGGATCCAGTTGTTGTCCTTGCGCATACCGAGGAAGCGCACATCGAGCGAATTGCCCGCTTCGTCGTAGAATTTCAGCGCATAGTTCGGCTTGTCGAAAAGAAGCGACGTACCGCCTCGACGCCTTATGGTGCAATTGAACTGACGCGTGCTGTCGATGCTATGATAGACCATCCTACCCGGGATGAAAGTATCGCTGTTGAGACGCGCCTTGTTGTAGGTCAGCTCGATGACCGGGAGTTCGGCCATCCACGTCGTATCGATAGCCTGCACGACCACAGTGTCCTTATCCTTCTCCTGGGCCATGACAGCCAAAGGAGTCAGACACAGGGCCGACACCCAGCAAATCAAAACGAGAAACATCTTCAAAAAGGGGGCTTTCATCGATGAAGGAGGTATTTTTCGCTGCAAAGATAAGCATTTTTGTTCAAACCTTGTGCATCGAATCAATTTTTTTTGTAATTTTGCACCGTTAAAAGTTAGAAATATGCTGCTGAGTTTCATTATTCCCGCCTACAACGTGGAGAAATACATCGTTGCCTGCCTGGACTCCTGTCTTACACAAGGCATTGACGACATGGAGGTCATCGTCGTCGATGATGGTTCGACCGACGACACTCCTGCCCTACTCGGCGAGTATGCCCAGCAGCATCCCTGCGTGAAAGTGTTCCGCCAGAAGAACCAGGGGCAAAGCATAGCACGCAACCTTGCCATCGAGAAGGCAACGGGCGAATACATCTACATGGTCGATTCTGACGACAAGATGATGGAGGGAGAAGTGCTGCCTATCGACACGATGCAAAGCGGGAAGTACGACATCATCGGCGTGCAGGTAATGTATCGACTCGAAGACGGCACACAGCGTCCGTGGAGCCATCAGATGGAACGCTGGCCCTTCGACAGGGAATACGCTTCGGGCGCAGATTTTGTGCGAAGTCACAACATCGAGGGCCTTGTCTATGGTTATCTGTTCAAGCGCAGCCTCTTCATGCAACATCCCGAACTTTGCTTCACGCCCGGCATCTATCACCAGGACGAGGAACTTATCTTCAAACTATTCACGCTGGCAGGTCCTGTGGTCTATAAGCGCGGCTACACCTATTTATATTATGAGCATTCGGGCAGCAGCATCAACACGCGCACCGAAGCCCGCAAGCGCAAACTGATGGACGACACGATGACCATCCTCAACAATCTCACCCGTTGGCGCGACGAACACGGCCTGGACTCGGTGATGCGATATAAATTGTCCTACCTGAGCATGGACGTGCTGCGCGTGCTTATCAGGAAGCAACACGATACGAACTATGCCCTGCAGTGCATCGAAGCATTGCGGCAACTGGGACTTTACCCGCTGCCGTGGATCAATGAACTGAAATACCTTGGAATGAAACTGCTGACGTGCAACGAAAAACTGGTCACGTGGTGGATTCGTCATCCGGAGATTAGCGGGAAGGTAGGGTTCTAGGACCCCCTCATTCCTCCGCACCCCCTCTATCCCCCGAACAGCGGGGGCGGAATACCTGCTTAGGGGGAAGACTTGAACTATAGAGCACATCGAACTGCTGGGCGATGACCTCGGGGCTATGTCGCTCGGCCACATATTGATGGCGCTGAAGCGCCAAAGTTCGGTCGGAGCGCTGTGCTTCGGTCATTCGGTTCCAAGTTGTGATGAAGGCGGCCAGGACTTCCTGCAATTCTGATTCGTTTCCTGGTTCGACGGTTATGCCGCGATTCTGTGCCAACATAGCGGGGATGGTTCCCACCCTGGTCGCAATGACGGGAAGTCCGCACGCAAGGGCTTCGAGCACCGACACGGGCTGGTTCTCGAAATTGCTGAACATCAACAGCGCATCATGCCTTTGGAGTGCCTCTGCCAAATCGTGTCCGGTCATTGCAGGAAGGAAGGAGACCATTTCATCCAACCCAAGTTCCCTGCTATATTCCATCAGCTTCGGTTTGTCATTCCCCTCCCCGATGAAGTCGATGTGGAAATCCTGATTCTGCTCTTTCAGTCTTGCTGCCGTGCGAAGAATGCCTGAGATGTTCTTCGAGTCGTCGCGCATCCACGACACATGGACGAACGTGACCTTTGAACCGACCTTTACCTTTGAAGCAGGCACGAACGTATCGGTATCGACGACGTTGCCGATGCGCGTGTAATGACGATTCTCCAAACCCCATTTCTTCATATTCTGCTCAAGATTGAGACTGACGGGACAAACGTAGGAAGCATCCTTCACGAACCGTCGGCCCAAACGAAGTTGCATAGCGCTGTCGGGATAAGCCCCTTCGCGGGCATAACGTGACCAATGTTCGGTGATGATATAAGGAATGTGATGGAGTTTGAGCAAGAGCCAAGGCAAGCCTGCCGCACGTGTCAGGACATTAACATGGCACACTTCGGGCCGTTCGCCCTGCCAATAATTTTTCTTGATGAACCGATAGCCCTTGAAATATCCCATCATGAGCCAGAAGAGTCGCAAAAGGCCTGTAATCAACGGTATCTCAAAACGGGTCTTGGGCACATAGACAAGCACTTCATTCAGAGATTTATCCTGGCTTTCATTCGGGCAAACTTCAATCCTCAGACCTCGGACAGCCACGTCGGTCTGCACCATCAGCACGGCCACATCGTTGAGCCGCGCAACAGCCCTGGCGTGCTTCTGAATGAAGACACCATCGCCCGCATCCTTGCGGTTGGGGTACCATGCTGTGGTGAAGAGAATGCGCACTGACAATTAACAATTAATAATTAACAATTAACAATGAGGGGGCGAACCGACTTTGCACACATCAATTCCAATAATGATATCGGCAGAAGAGGATGTAGAGGATGAGGTCGAGGATTCCGCCTGCAAAGATGCCCATGCCGATGCCATCGAGATCACCCAGATAAAAGCCCACGAGAACGACCGTGATGTTGATCAGACAACTCAGTCCTTCAAGGATGACGAAATGCAGGCGCTTATTGAGCGCCAAGGGCAGATATCCCAAAGGAAGATAGATGGACTTGAAAAGGATGGCCAATACCGACCAACGCACCATTGTGACGAGCGGAAGGAATTCCTCGCTTAGCAGAATGCGTATCACCCATGGAGCAAGCAGCCAGATCACGACGACCACGGGAAGGGCGATGAGAAACATGACGCGAATCTGACGAATCACCACGATGCGACGACCTGCGACATCATCGTCAGCAACGGCCGAAAGACGGGGGAAATAATCGTTGGCCACACCAGAAAAGATCATGCTCGGATAGGTGAAGGCGCACTGATAGCCTGCCTTGAAAAGACCGACGACCGTCAACGATGCAGTGGTGGCCAACACCGACTGCAGGAACAGATCGCTGCCCTGCAGGAAAAGACCAGTGATGACAAACGCCATGCCCGTACGAAGCATGGGCTGTGATGCCTTCCAGAATTCGCTCCAATCGGAGAACTGACTCCAGTCGAGATGGAAGGGATGTGTCTTGTGTCCCTGCCATAAGCAGATGCAGGCAGAAGCGACGGCACAGGAGACGATGGCGAAGATGACACCTCGCATACCCAACCACCAATAGAAGAGAACAGTGAAGACCAAGGCACAGATGGCCGTGAGCAGCATACTGAACGCCAATCGGACGGAACGTTGCAGACTTCGCATCACGCTCTGCTCGATGTCGCAGACAATGAGTGCGGCCACACCCACGCCCAAGAGCATGAAATGCGGGACATAATGCAAGGTGTCGAAATAAAGCAGGCTGAGAAGCGGAGAAAGCAAGGCAAGGAGCACGATGGCAGCAGCGCCGCAGAGGATAGCCCAATGGCGTACGCGGGTCACGTGCCGATCGACGAATGCAAGATCGTGGGTGGAATAGGCTTCGGACAAGGTCTTGACACTTCCGGTCGAAAGACCCAGGCCAAGCAGTTGGTTCATGAAAAGCTGAACCGTATTGAAAAGCGCATTCAGTCCGACACCGGCAGTTCCCAAAAGCACAGCCGCAAACTTCGTGCGAACCAGGGCCGTCAGTATATTGACTGCCTTGGCTGCGCCGAAAATGCCAGCACCTTTGACGATGGATCTGTAGGACGGGACCTCCATAAAACGAAGAATGCTAAACGTGACAATCGGGCGTAACATCGGTAGCCTTGACTTCGGCAGGAACACCGGTCAGAAGAAGATGTCCTTCGGGATGTCCTGCACTATAATCACGTGTACAAACCGCTCCACTGCCTATCACCGAATGGGGAGGAACGACAGCACCGCGAAGCACCATCGTGCGAAAGCCAAAATAACAGCCATCGCCGATTACGACGGGTCTGGTCATGGGTTGTACAGCGTCTCCATGCGCTACGCTATGCCCTGCACTGTCGCAGATATAGATTTCCCCAGCAAGGACATTGTCACCAACGATGACTCGCTCAGCACATTCTATCTGACTATCGCGAGCCACAAAAATATCACGACCCGTGGTGAGCGTGGCACCACGATGGATGTAAAGGCAGCTGTCCAAGCCGACACGAATCTTTCCCTTTATTTCCCAGTTTCCAAAGATGGAGAACTGTGCCTTTCCTGCCTCAGCCTTATAGGTCTCATGCCGACTACCCAGGATGACAGTTCCCCTAGGGGCATCGTCGGGCAAAATAACACGTGCCCCCTCTCCTATCTCAATGCGCAAAGGACCCTCCACCACGATGGGCAGACGGCAGGCCTGATGCCACGGGAGCAACTTGAGGTTGAGTTTCAAAGTCACCAACCAATTGGTGCGGAAGAAGGAATCAAACATGGGGATAGTGGTTTAGCGCAGCGATAACCTTCGAAACATCATCGTCGGACATCGACTGATTACAAGGAATCGACAATTCCTGGGCGGCTATCTTCTCGGTGATCGGGAAATGCAAAGCCTGCCACTCGTTGTAGGCCTTCTGCTGATGAGGTGCCAAGGGATAATGAATCTGTGTCTGTATGCCCTGATCAAGCAGATATCGCTGGAGTGCATCACGTTGTGCAGTCAGCACCGGATAGATATGATAGACATGATCGGCCTTGGCCTTTGGCAAAACGAGGGACGAATTGGAAATTTCGCAAGCAAAACGTTCTGCAATTGCAACACGTCGGGCATTGGCACGATCCAGGTCACGCAACTTGATGCGAAGCACGGCAGCCTGCAGTTCGTCCATTCGAGAATTGACGCCTTTGAAGCGATGCACATACTTCCTCTCGCTGCCATAGAACGCCAACTGACGAATCACAGTAGCCAACGTTTCGTCGTCGGTGGTCACCGCACCTGCATCGCCCAAGGCTCCAAGATTCTTGCCTGGGTAGAAACTCCAAGCGCAGGTACCCTTTGCCTTGACGCCATGACTCTGCGCACTGTCCTGCAAAACCAGCAGATGATAACGAGCAGCCAGTTCGTCGATAGACTCCATCTCGCAGCGCTGACCATAGAGATGCACGGGAAGGATGGCACGGATTGCGACATCCCTGGCAACAGGATATGCAGGAGAAGACTTTGGGTCCTCCAAAAGTTGAGCAATCGTGCGAGGGTCAATCAGATAGGATTCCGGATCGGGCTCTACGGGAATAGGTATCAATCCGTTGTCGCTGACTGCCAAGATGCTGGCGATGTAGGTGTTGGCAGGAACAATCACGCCATCGCCACGCTTCAGATATCCCATCTCAATCCATGCACGCAGCACCAGACGCAGTGCGTCCAGTCCATTGGCACAGGCTACGCAATGACGTGCACCATTATAGTCAGCCCATTCCTGTTCGAACGCAGAGACCTGCTGCCCGAACAGATACCAGCCCGAGTCAACCACATCGAGCAATGCCTGCTTGATGTCTGCCTCGTAGGGAACATTGATGGTATGTAGGTCAAGATAAGGAATCATGAAGAGCGCTATGATTATGGAAGGTGTTTATTGAGGCTTCGAATCCTTAAAGGCTATTAAAGCTATAAAAACTATGAGGACGATACAGTTGGATGACGAAAGTCTTGTAAGCGATGCCTCGTCCTCCGAAGCCCTCCTTTTGAGCAATGAGCGAAGCATTGAGGACACGTCCTCCCTGCTCGTTGCTCGTGCCGAAATCGAAATACTGGAAGCCCAGATTGCGATACCGCTCCATCAACCGAGTATAGAGGAAGTCGAGGGCGCCATCAGCCTTGCCCTGCGACGTAGCATGCCCATATTGGACATGGATCGTCATCGGATTGGTCAGGAAGACCACGGCACCCGCCTGCGCCTCTCCCATCGAATCGACACAGAGGAAACACTGGATGTTCTGTGGGAAACTGTCTTGCAGCAACTGCATTTCGGCCAAGGCATGGACGGGCGAAGCATCGTAGCGCTCCTGAAGATTGTTGACCATAATGGGCCAGAACACTTCGAGCGAGGCATTCTCAACAATTTGATAGCCTGCCTCTTCGGCACGCACTACGCCGCGACGACGACGACGTTCGAAAGGTGGCTGCTGTGGCGTTCCTGCAAGGGGCACCGTACACGAGATGTTACAGCCTTCCAAGGTGGCTCCATGGCGCCAAAGGGCGTATTCATCCTCCTGCGACGGGCACTGATGATAGATCGTCGGCATCTGCTTGTAATGAAACGTTTCGAAACCTTCTGCTTCCAGATAGGAGACAGTTTCATCGAAAAGTTCCATGACCTGTTCGACGGTGTTTTTCGTCGAAAGGACAAAGCCTCCGTAGGTCAATCCCTGATGGCTGTAAAGATGTCGGACGCCATCTAGCTCCACCTCATTGGCCGGCAAGAGGGCCACCAGGCGTCCCTTGTCGTCAAGAAACATCAGCGAATGGTCGAAGAAACGATCACGATGATAGTCCATATAGTCACGTTCGAAGAGGAAGGTTCCATTCTTCGAAGCACGGACAAAGGCGTCCCATATCGGCTTATCGCTGCTCGTATATCGATGGATGTTCATGCTTGGGCAAGGTATTTCAGATAATCGTCGAAGTTGCGGATGTAGTCGTCTTCGCTGTAATCATGGCTGGCAAGCACCAGACATAGAGCACCTGTGGTGAATTCCTGTTCGTGAGCCCAGATGCCGGGGGGGACGAGCAATCCCTGGAAGGGACGATTCAAGGTCACAATCTTTTCAGAGTGACCATCATTGAGATACACCTCCAAGGCACCCGAGGCAGCGATGATGAACTGCCAGCACTGCTTGTGGGCATGTGCGCCACGATCCTTACCGGCAGGGACGTCGTAGATGTAAAAGACACGACGTATTTCGAAAGGAACCTGCACATTCTGATAGATATACGTCAGGCTTCCCCGAGGATCCTCCTCCTTGGGCAGATTGATGATCTTGCAGTCGTCTATTGTAGCCATGTGGTCAAATGATTATCGCTCGAATGGGTTATCGTTTCAGCCAACGCTCAGGGTTGACAGCAGTGGAATTCTGATAAATCCAGAAACGGATCTCTGCTCGATTGCTCTCCGGTTCGGTCTTCAAAGTACCCAACTGCTGACGCGTGGAAACCTTCTGTCCTGCTCGAACGAAAACGTTCTGCAGGTTCATATAGACCGAACGATAATTGCCGTGCTGCACGATGATGGTCCATTCCTCGCTCGTTCGGAAACAACTCTGGACAACCCCCTCGTAGATGGCGCAGGCATGAGCTCCGACACGGGTGCTGAGCACAATGCTCGAGTTGCCGTTGTTGGGATTGTAATGATCGACAAAGGCAAACGTGGCATCCAAGGGATAAGGCAACCTTCCACGGTTTTCGGCAAAACTGCCCGAAAGCCTGCGGAAAGCATCGTCCTTCTTCACTGTGGCTGAATTGTGGGTCGTGTTTCTGGAAGGAGCCGTGGTAGTGCCGGTAGACTTCGAAGTTGAGGTTGAGGTCCCACTCGTCGAACCCTTCGACGCAGTAGCAGTACCCTTCTCCTTGGCCTCGCGAGCCTTGCGGGCAGCCTCTTCCTTGCGTCGGGCTTCCTCCTCGGCCTTCTTGCGTGCCTCTTCGGCCTTGCGTATCTCTTCCTCGATCATTCGCTGGATGGTCTTCTCCACCTCAGCCATACGTTTGCGGTCACGATCCAATTCGGTCTGCAATTCCTTGTTGCGCTTCTGCAGATTGGCAATCTGAGTCTCCTGCTCCTGCTGACGTTGAGCCAACGAGGCACGCTCCTTGTCAAGGTCCTCCAGAATGATCTCGTGATCGACACGAACGAGTTCGAGCAACTGTTTGGCCTCGTGGGTAGCATTTCGCTGCTGTTCCAACAGCTCGGCCTGGCTCTTGCGCCATTCTCCATAGCGACGCAGATAACGCACACGACGCAGACCTTCGAGCAAATCCTTGGCCGAAACGACAAAGAGCAGTTCGTCATAACCGCTACGCCACTTATAAAGATGACGCATTGCAGCAGCATACTTCTTCTGCGTAGCATTGTGCTGCTTCTCGAGGTTGCTTATCTCACGCTTGAGGCTGTCCTCTTCGGCAACGAGGGATTCTATCTCGCGATGCTTGCTGTTGATAAGCGCCTGACGCTTACGAATCTCGTCGGCACGGATCTGGATATCGCGATTCTGGCTCTTCAGCGAAGTATTGTTGTTGCTGATGAGTTTCTCGGTATCGCGAATCTGTTGCTGCAGGTCGCGTTGCTGCTTTTCGTAAGCCTGTCGGCTCATCGGCTTGCCCTTCTTCTTGCTTGAACTTGAAGAACGCTTCGTCCCAGAACCCCTGGAGGACTTCTGCGTTGACTTCTTTGCCGTGCTTTGGGTAGACTTCTTTTGTGTGCTCTGCGCAGGCTTTTTCTGCGTAGTACTTTGTGCAGGCTTCTTCTGAGAAGAGCTCTGAGCGGGTTTCTTCTGCGAGGTCTGTGCAGGCTTCTTTGCCGAACTTTGCGCAGACTTCTTCTGCGAGGTCTGGGCGGGCTTCTTTTGCGTCGTAGTCTTCGTTGTAGTGGTCTTCTTCTGCTGTGCAAAGGCGACAGAACCATCAGGTCCTGCAATCAGCACGACCGAAAAGACGATGACCACAAGATATCGAAAGAAACGCTTCATAGGGCACACAACTTACTTGGTCAGACTCTTGATTCTATTGCCAATATCCTTGATGGAGACCTTGTTATACGAGTCATTGGCTTCGAAATCACGCCAAGTGCTTTCTCCAAACGAAGGATTGGTCAGTTTCAAGCCTGCCGAAATCTCCTTGTTATCGGCATTGGTAATGGTGATGAATTCCTGGGTGGGCACCCACTGTCCCTGCTCCACTTCCTGGTAGTCGGAGTATTCCCATCGTGCCGTCTTACCTCCTACG
>Ga0310691_10001684_pt1 | contig 32902 bp, 34 predicted proteins | sample 176DNAGHGlowgp2_FD_203887 | JGI IMG/M metagenome (GOLD analysis project Ga0310691, IMG submission 203887) | Sheep rumen microbial communities from Palmerston North, Manawatu-Wanganui, New Zealand - 1766 DNA GHGlow gp2 (v2) (version 2) | ecosystem: Host-associated > Mammals > Digestive system >... | reverse complement strand
ACAAGCGACTCAAATTCCTCTATCAGTATTCGGACATCGTGTTTGAGGATAACCCCGAAAATTGTGCTAAGTTTGCTGCACTGATGCTCATCTGCGTTTATCTGATGAACGATAAGGAGGCCATCAAACAGCGTACTCGGGAAGTGGAGGCTCTCCTTACCAGGGGGGATAAAGATTCGACTGAACTCGATTGCTATCTGATGACAGCATTGTTTATCGTCAAACATGACCCGGGGCTTCGCAGAGTCACGAAGGTTTGGCGTCAGTGCCATCCAGACTGTTCTTTGGTCATCCGTCGTTTGCAATCCATTGCCAAGCATATCCGCTGCTGAGGTACCTGGGCATTCCGGTTAAAACGTTAAGAATTGAACAAAAATAAAATAAAATGAAATGAAAAAGTACATTCTATTGATTATCACAGCTTTGTGCCTCTCACAATATGTTTGTGGACAGAGCATGAGCGACCAGCAAATCCTTAAGATGGCCGTAGAGGCGAAACGTTCTGGTGCATCAGACACGGAAATTGCTGCCATGCTGTTGAAGAATGGTGCAACGATTGAGCAAATCCAGCGCATGCGTCAGAACTATTCCACTCAGATTAGTAAACGTGGTTTGGACTATACTGTTGATAATGCCATCGATGATGCTCAAAATCGCATGCGTACCAACAATGAGCCATCGGATAATGAGATTGCTGCTAAAGGTAGTTCTGTGGCTCCTGTCTATGTACAAGAGAGTCTGGCTCCATCTCTGGCTCTATCTGGTAAGAGAGTTTTTGGTCGTGATATTTTCAACAACAAATCCCTCACCTTTGAGCCTCAGATGAATATTGCCACTCCCCAAAACTACGTCCTTGGTCCCAGCGATCAAATCGTTGTGGATGTGTATGGTGTAACGCAGGAGAGCAAGACACTGACTATCAGTCCTGATGGTACAGTCACTATTCCTAATGTAGGACCGGTTCAGGTAAGCGGTCTGACAGTGCCTGCTGCCCAGCAGCGCATCCGTCAGCACATGGGTAAATACTATACCGATTCAGAAATCAAGGTGACAGTAGGGCAGACTCGTACTATTGTTGTCAATGTCATGGGCGAAGTCCTCACGCCAGGAACTTATACACTGAGTGCCTTTGCCACTGTGTTCCATGCTCTCTACAAGGCTGGCGGCATCAGCGAGCTTGGTACGTTGCGAAATATTAAGGTATACCGTCAGGGCCGCCTGATTTCTGTCGTCGATGTCTATGAATTCATCCTCAATGGTCGTCTCGCTGGTAATGTCCATTTACAGGACAATGATGTTATACAGGTAGGTGCTTACGATTGTATCGTCGATATAGAGGGTCAGGTGAAACGTCCGATGGCATACGAGATGCGTAAGGACGAGAGCCTGCAGACATTGTTAAAATATTGTGGAGGATTCACAGGTGAGGCTTATAAAAAATCTCTGCGTGTCCAGCGCAAGAATGGCAAGATGAAGAGTGTCCATACGGTCGATGAGTTCGACTGGTCAGACTTTCACATGGAAGATGGCGACTCCGTTTATGTAGAACAGATTCTTGACCGTTATGAGAATATGGTTGAGGTGAAGGGAGCTGTCTTCCGTCCTGGTATGTACCAGTTGGGCAAGGGAGTCACCAGTGTTCGTACGCTGATTGAGCGTGCTGACGGATTGACCGAAGAGGCTCTTACCTCACGTGCTGTGATGCGTCGTATGAAAGCCAATCGTACTCAGGAAGTGCTGTCAGTCGATTTGGAGGGAATCCTCAATGGCACAGTGGCTGATATTCCTCTGCGCAATGAGGATGTGCTCTTCATTCCTACCATTTTTGAACATCAGAACCTCCGTACGCTTACCATTACTGGCGAGGTCATCTTCCCCGGCACTTATGAATATGCCGATAATATGACCCTCGAGGACTTCATCCTACAGGCAGGAGGCCTTACTGACAAGGCTTCTACAGCAAAGGTTGACGTTTCTCGTCGTTTCCGCAACCCGGATGCAACGGAAGCTGGCATGGAAATAGCCAAGACGTTTAGTTTCTCGCTGAAGGATAACTACGTGGTCGATGATGGCAAAGATTTCCTGTTGGAACCCTACGATATTGTCCAAGTTCGCCAGAGTCCTGCTTTTCAGGAACCCATTCGTGTCTATGTCGGTGGTGAGGTGGCATTCCGTGGTACATATACTATGGAACAGAAGAACCAGCGTCTCTCAGATGTTATCCAGGCAGCAGGTGGCATCATTCCTGGTGCCTATGTCCGTGGTGCACGTCTTGTCCGTACCATGACCCGTGATCAGCGGGCTCGTATGGAAAAAGTCATCCAGATGGCCCGCATGAACAACGAAGGCAAGGACACACTGGACTTCGATAAGCTTGACATATCGAACACCTACAGTGTTGGTATCCGTCTTGACGAGGCCCTTGCCCATCCCGGCTCTTCTCAGGACATCGAGTTGATAGATGGCGATAGTCTGGATATTCCTCGCTTCAACCATACTGTGCGTATCACAGGCGATGTGTTGGCCCCCAATACAGTGGCCTTCGAGGACGGCAAGGACTATAAATATTATGTGGAGCAGGCTGGTGGCTACGGCAATACAGCTCGTAAGCGCCATACCTATGTCGTTTATCAGAACGGTACTGTGGCGTTGGCCAAGAAGGCTAAGATCGAACCAGGCTGTGAGGTCATTGTACCCACCAAGGCCAAGAGCGATATGACGGTTGCCCAATGGATTGGTATAGGCACTTCTGCGGCCTCTTTGGCAACCATGTTTGCAACTATAGCTAATTTGTTGAAATAGCCCCCTTGATGATTATGAATGAGACAAAACAACCCAAGCCGAAGCGCCACATTGATTATGGTAAGATCTATGGTGACCTTAAGAAAAACAAGCGGCTTTTTTTGATAGTTTTACCTATAGCCTTTGCTCTGGCAGTTTTTTTCACGCTGTCTATCCCCAGCTATTATATCTGTAAAGTAGAACTCAGTCCTGAACTTACTAACAGAACTTCTTCTGGAGTATCCCTGGCTTCGTTGGCCAGCAGCTTTGGTGTGAAGTTGGGAACAGGTTTGGGCAACAGCAGCAGGGCGGAGGCTATATTCCCCAACCTCTATCCCGACTTGATGTCATCGGTAGATTTCAAGACCGCCCTGTTCAAGATTAAGGTCAAACGGGAAGATGGTGAAGAATTCACTTATTATGACTATTTGCGTGAAGGGCAGAGCCGTCCTTGGTGGAGTAGCGTTATCGGTGCCATTACCAGCCTTTTCCCAAGTGATGAGGATAAGCCTGGAAATGGAAAAAAAGACATCAACCCTCGTCGTCTGACCAAGAAACAGACGCGAATAGCCAAGACCCTCAATTCGAAGGTTAAATGCGAGGTAGACAAGAAAAGTATGGTTATTTACATCACTGTTAAGGACAACGACCCTGAGGTATGTACCACTGTCGTAGATTCCACCATGGCTCTGCTTCAGCGGTTTATCACGGATTACCGAACCAAGAAAGCTCGTATTGACCTTGAGCATTATAAGAAGTTAAGTGAGGAGGCCAAAATCAGTTACGAGCAGGCCAACCGTGCCTATGCCCGATATGCCGATGCCAACTTACATAGTTTCCAGGCGCAAGTCCGCCAGAAGCAATCTGAGTTAGAGACCGAAGCCCAGCTTCAGCGTGGTGTTTACCAGCAAGTGGTTGGCCAGATGAAACAGGCCGAGATGAAGGTCCAAGAGGAAACCCCTGCCTTTGCCGTCATTCAGGGTTCTACAGTCCCTGTCAAGAGAGCAGGTCCTCCGCGTAAAAAAATGTGCCTTCTCGCTCTGTTTCTCGCCTTCATAGCCACTTCCGTCTATGTAATTCACAAGGAAGGCGACCTTAAGATGTTCATAGGCTAATCATTATAGTTTCAAAATGAACAAAGATATAATTACCGTTACATCACCATTGCTCCCAGATCTAGGTGAGTTTAACGAAATGTTGAAAGACATCTGGGAATCCAAGTGGATTACCAACATGGGACAATTCCACAAGCAGTTAGAGAAAGCTCTGGCTGATTATTTGCATGTCCCTTATGTATGTCTTTTTACCAATGGTACATTGCCATTGATGACGGCATTACAGGCTTTGCGAATAACCGGTGAAGTGATTACCACTCCCTATAGTTTTGTGGCTACGACACATTCAATATGGTGGAACCACTGCAAGCCAGTGTTCGTGGACATTGATCCACGAACGGGCAATATAGATCCCGATAGGATTGAGGCAGCCATCACTCCTGCCACGACCTGTATTATGCCAGTCCATGTATATGGTAAGCCTTGCGATACCAAGCGTATTCAGGAAATAGCAGACAAATATGGCCTTAAGATCATCTATGATGCTGCCCATGCCTTTGGCGTGGAGGTTCCTGCTGAACAATATGGTTTAGAGGCCTACGATGAAAGTGGTCTTGCTGGTATTATGAATGCAGGTGATATGAGTACCCTCAGTTTCCATGCTACTAAGGTCTTTAATACCGTTGAGGGTGGTGCTCTTGTTGTTCATGACGAAAAAACGAAAAAGCGCATCGATAACCTGAAGAACTTTGGTATTACGGATGATGTGACAGTAGTTGCCCCTGGTATTAATGGAAAGATGGATGAAATTCGTTCTGCATATGGCTTGTTAAATCTTAAGCAGGTTGATGCAGCCATAGATTCTCGTCATCAAGTAGCCATCAAATATCGTGAGGCATTACGTTCTGTTGATGGCATCACTTTCTGGGATGATATGCCAGGTGTTCGTCAAAACTATTCTTATTTCCCCATCTTTATTGATGCCGAGAAGTTTGGTATGACCCGAGATGAACTATTCTTTAAAATGCGAGAACAAAATATCTGGAGTCGTCGCTATTTTTATCCATTAATCAGCAATTTCTCCACATACAGGGGCTTGCCCTCTGCTCATAAGGAGAATCTGCCTTCTGGTAATAAGATAGCAGATGAGGTTCTTTGTCTCCCCATGCATCACGCTCTCTCAGAAGAAGATATTCAGAGAATACTAACTTTTTTTGTCAAATAGCATTATGATTAAAACATCAATAGTAGCCGACAGCGTACAGCTATCATTAGTTCGTAGCCTTTTCAATGAGGCTAAACAATATAACGATGTCATTGATTTTACGTTGGGAGACCCTGATGTACAGACTCATCAGGCCATTAAGGATGCTGCCTGTGAAGCAATTCAACAGGGTAAGACCCGTTATTCGCAAAATGCCGGATTGTTAGAACTGAGGCAGACCATCAGCAAATATTATGAGAAAAAGGAAGGCTTCCATTATGACCCACTGACGGAAGTAATGGCAACTGTAGGAGCTATGGAGGGCCTTTACTTGGTGCTTATCTCTATGCTCAACCCTGGCGATGAAGTTATTATCCCAGCACCTTATTACGTCAATTACACGCAGATGGTTCGCATGTGTCATGCTGTTCCTGTAATTATTGATAATCCTGAGCGTAATGATCTGTCTTTTGATGTGGCTGACATTGAGAAAGCCATCACACCAAAGACAAGGGCCATCATGATTAATACGCCTTCAAACCCCTCAGGTCGTATTATTCCCCAAGACAAAATTGCCGGTATTGCAGAACTGGCTAAGAAATACGACTTGGTAGTGATTTCTGATGAAGTCTATAAATGTCTTATTTATGACAATGTACCCTTCCGCAGCATCGTTGCCATAGAAGGCATGCGTGAGCGCACCATCTTGATAAACTCCCTTTCTAAGGAGTTCTGCATGACAGGCTATCGTATCGGCTATGTCTTGGCACCTGAGGAAATGATAGCAGCCATGACCAAACTTCAGGAAAATGTGGCTGCCTGTGCTCCGCTTCCTTCCCAATATGCTGCTATTAAGGCTCTTAGTGGCGAAGAAGACTATTCTAAGAATATGGTGGATATCTTCACTGAGCGTCGGAATGTACTCTATGAAGGCTTGAGCAAGATTGAGAAATTCAATGTTAAGGCACCTGAGGCCACATTCTATATGATGGTGGATATTTCCAAGACAGGCATGGACTCTATTGACTTTTGCTATGCCATGCTTCGTGCTGTCCATGTGGCTGTTGTACCTGGTGTAACTTACGGCCAGTGCTGTAATCACTATGTGCGTATCGCCTTCACCCTTGATATTGAGAGAATTAAGGAGGGCGTGAAGAGAATAACGGAATTTGTAAACAGTCTTTAGTATGAAGAGAGTTTTAATGTTAGGTGGCTCCATCTACCAGACTTATGCCATTAAGGCTGCTTTCGAGATGGGCTACTATGTAATCACTTGTGACTACCTGCCCAATAATCCAGGACATAAGTATGCGCATGAATACCATAATGTCAGTACAACGGATAAGGAAGCTGTTCTGGAACTTGCAAGAAAATTGAAAGTTGACGGTGTTGTTGCATACGCTTCTGATCCTGCTGCTCCGACAGCAGCATACGTTTGTGAGAAGTTGGGCTTGCCTACCAGTCCCTATAAGTCTGTGGAGATATTGTCGAAGAAGCACTTATTCCGTCAATATCTGACAGAACATGGCTTCAATGTCCCTAAAGCTCGCAGTTACAAGACTTATGAGGAAGCTGAGGCAGATATAGACAATTTTAAATTGCCTGTGATGGTGAAGCCAGTTGACTCTTCTGGCAGCAAAGGTATCAACAAGTTGACTGACAAGTCTCAACTGAAGGCATTTGTTGAGGATGCTCTTTCTTATTCACGTGACAAAATTTTCCTGATTGAGGAGTTTATTGTTAAGAATGGCCCCCAGATTTCCGGAGATGCTTTTTCTGTGGATGGCAAGTTGGTATTCCACTGCTTAGGTAATGAATTCTATAGCAAGAAGGTAGATAAGGATTTTGCGCCTCTTGGGGAATGTTGGCCTACGGTGATGCCTAAGGAGGTGATTGATACGTTGGCGGATGATCTCCAGCGTTTGATGACGTCTCTGGGAATGAAGTCCAATGCATATAATGTAGAAGCCATTTATGGCGAAGATGGCAAGGTTTATATTTTGGAGTTAGGTGCTCGCAGTGGAGGAAGCCTCATACCTCAGGTGACAGCCTTGGCCACTGGTGTGGATATGGTGCCATACGTCATCAAAGCTGCTTTGGGTGAGGATTGCTCAGATTTGAAGATGACTCCTGTCAAGGGTTATTGGTCAAACTATATGTCTCATGCCAATGAAACAGGCAAGTATGCAGGTATTGAGTATGAAGAGAATTTCAGGAAGAATCATCTGGTCGACTTTGTAACCGATATCAAGGAAGGTGATCCTGTTCATAAATATCGTGATGCTCAGGACTGCACAGGTGAGCTGATTCTCAAATATGATAATGCTGAGCAGATGAATGACATAATTGATAATATGGACAAGTATGTTCATATTAAGGTGAAGTGATGGAAAAAGCGATTGGTGGATATTTTGAGCTGGAGCTTCCTCTTAAAGAAGAATTTCATAAGGATGCTTTAAGACTGAACAGCGGCAAGAACTGTTTAGAATACATCCTTCGTGCGCGTCAATATAAAAAGGTATATATCCCTTATTACACTTGTGATGTAGTCCTGCGACCTTTCGAAAAACTCCATATTCCCTTTGAGTTCTATCATATCAACATCCATCTGGAACTTGCTCAGGAGATCAATCTGAAAGAGGGAGAAGCATTGCTTTATACCAATTATTTCGGCCTCAAACAGACTTATGTTGAGTCGTTGGCTAATAAATATGGCAGTCAATTGATTGTCGACAATACTCAGGCTTTTTTTGCGAAGCCGCTTAATGGTATTGACACTTTCTACACGTGTCGTAAATTCTTTGGAGTTTCTGATGGGGCTTATCTGTACACAGATTCGAAGTTGGATTTCCAAATTGAACGATCAACTTCTTATAAGCATACTGCCCATCTCATCAAGCGTATTGACGTATCACCAGAAGACGGATTTGATGATTTTCATCGGTCTGATGAAAGATTGGCTGATGAAGAGATTATGCTGATGTCAAATTTCACACAAAGAGTGATGCAGTCAATTGACTATGAAAATGTTGCTGTAGCACGTAGGATAAACTTCTTACAATTATACGACTACCTGAAGAGCACCAACATACTTACTGTTCAGATGGATGGAGGTGCAATTCCGATGGTTTATCCCTATATGACGGAAAGCAAAGTGTTGCGCAACTATTTAATAAAGAATAGAGTGTATCCTGCAAAGTATTGGCCGAATGTTGATGAATGGGTAAATAGTGATTCTATAGAGTCAAAATTAGCCAACTATATGGTACCGCTCCCAATTGATCAGCGATATGGACATGAAGAAATGAATAGAATAATAAAACTGATACATGAATACGAAGGAATATAGTATTTGTTTTAGAGATTTCGAAGAGCGTGATATTGATTTCGTCCTAAAATGCAAAAATGATGACTCGCTCAATGAAATGATTGTTGGTACATCCCGAAAGTTTACCTTTGAGGATGCCAAGAAATGGCTTGAAGGCTGTATGGGGGATCATGAAACCTATAAGTTTTGGGCTGTATGTACAAATGATATAGAAAAGCGAATCGTGGGTTGGATTAGCCTTTCACAGATAGACAAGGACAATCGCTCAGCCTGCCATCATGGCATTGTTATAGGTGATAAAGATTATCGAGACGGAACTGCCATGTTTGAAGCTATGCTATTGTCTATGAGTAATGCATTTAACGATCTTCATTTGCATAGGCTTTACGGATCATGTCTTTCAGAACATAAGACATCTCCTCACATGCTTAATTCCTTAGGATTCAAGCTGGAAGGAACTCAAAAAGAAGCAGTCTTTAGAAATGGGAGGTATTATGATGTGCTTGATTATGCTATGCTCGAAAGTGAATATACAAGATTGGCCAGTACAGAAGCTTTTGAAATAGATCAGCTTATAATGGGGTTTGTTGATAGTTTAAAAGCAGGAAAAAAGAAATAATATATTTAGAATAAAAAATATGGATAGAAGTAAATTTTTAGCAGATTTTGCAAATCAGTTTGATGACACAGATGCATCAGAGATACAAATGGACACTATATTCCATGACTTAGAAGAGTGGGGTTCATTGGTCGGAATGAGTATTATTGCAATGTCTAAGACCCAGTATGGTAAAACCATTACAGGAAAAGAGATCCGTGAATGTGTTACGGTGGAGGACTTGTTTAATCTGATTGCTTCAAAGGAATGATGGTTTTCAATCCCTTTTCGCTTGAAGGGAAAACAATACTTGTGACAGGTGCCTCATCAGGAATTGGGCGTGGCATTGCGATTGTTTGTTCTAAGATGGGAGCTGTTGTTGTCATCAATGGACGAAATGAAGAGAAATTGAACGAGACGCGTTCCCTGATGGAAGGAGACGATAACACCATCATGAAGGGCGATCTGACGGATTCTTCAACCATAATGGCATTGGTCGGAAATCTTCCAAGATTGGATGGAATCGTTCATTGTGCAGGAATAGGAACTCGTGTCCTCTGTAAAAATATTATGGAATCCGACATAGACCAAGCAATGGGCATAAATTTCAAGGCACCAGTGATGCTTCAGACCGAAATTCTGAAACAGAAGAAAATCAATAAGGGTGCAAGCATTGTTTTTATAGCATCTATTTCCAATGATTCTCCAAGTACGGGTAATGCCCTTTATGCAGCTTCAAAGGGGGCTTTGATCTCTTATTCAAATTGTTTACAGTTAGAATTGGCACCGAGAAAGATTCGGGTGAACTGCATAAGCCCTGCTATGGTATGGACTGACTTGATTTTCAAGGGAGGGCTGACTGAGGAAGAGTTACACGAGGATGAACAGAAGTATCCCTTGAAACGTTATGGGAGCCCGGAAGATATTGCTAATCTTGCAGTTTATTTGTTATCAGATGCTTCTTCTTGGATGACTGGTAGCAATGTTAAAATAACTGGAGGAGTTTATTAAAACATGACAATATGGCATTTTTAAAGGCAATATCATATTATCTGCCAGAAAAGGTATTAACCAATGAGGAACTAGTTAAGGAGTTCCCTGAGTGGAGTGTTGAAAAGGTCGCTCAGAAGGTTGGCGTCGATTCTCGTCATTTGGCTGCAGAGAATGAAACAGCTGGTGATATGGCGGAGAAAGCTGCTCTTAAATTGTTTGAAGAGTATCATATTGATCCCAAGTCAATAGACTTTGTGATGCTTTGTACCCAGAGTCCAGACTATTTTTTGCCTTCCACAGCATGTGTCTTGCAAGATAGATTAGGTATTCCAACATCTGCAGGGGCTTTTGATTACAATCTTGGTTGCTCTGGCTGTATTTATGGTATGGCTATGGCAAAAGGCTTGATTGCAGGAGGGATTGCGAACAATATCCTTCTTTTGACAGCCGAGACGTATAATAAATATTTGCATCCATCAGATAAAAGCAACCGCTCAATCTTTGGTGATGGAGCTGCTGCGTGCTTAATATCAACAGAGGGATTTGCAGAAATCGGAGAATTTGTCCTTGGGACAGATGGTAGTGGTGCGAACAACTTGATTGTAAAAACAGGAGCTGCCCGGCAAAAGGGTATGACGGGTAGGTTTGTAGAGGATGACGAAGACCATGTGTGGTATGATGACTATCTTTATATGAATGGAGGGGCAATTTTCAATTTTACATTAGATGCCGTTCCTGCAATGATGACTCAGATACTGGAGAAAAATGATTTGGAGAAAGATCAAATAGATTATTATGTATTCCATCAGGCCAATAAGTTTATGCTCAACACTATCCGTAAAGTTTGTGCGTTACCAAGGGATAAGTTCTATATGAATTTGTCTAATACTGGTAATACTGTATCCTCGACAGTGCTGATAGGATTGAGGGAATGTATTGATAACCAAACGATTAAGTCCGGGGATAAGGTGATGATTTCTGGCTTTGGTGTTGGTCTTAGTTGGGGTGGAACTATTTTGAGACTGCTTTAATTGAATAATAATGGACGAACTTCAAAATCAAATTGAAACTTCAGATTCAAGGCTGTATTGTTTGGCATTGTTTTTCTCAACTTTGTATATAATAAGATCAGCGACTTTATGGGAACCTTTTGCAGATTATGCGGAAATTTTCAGATATTTTGCTTGGCTTTTCTGTTCGTTGATATTATTTTTTTCAATCTCTAAATACAATTCAAATCAACAGATTTTAATTCTTTGTGCCGTCTTGTTGTCTTTATTTGTTGGAGATAATTGCAACCGTTTGGACTTTATGTATTTTTCTTCTGCCTTAATTGTTGGAGCAAAAGATGTAAGATTTGAAGTTATTATAAAGTTTTGTTTTGTTTTAGGACTATCTTTTTGTGTATTTAATATAATAGGTAACCAGATGGGGGTCATTAAAGATGCAACTTTTTTAGACCAGTCTGATAGGTTGGAAATTTTTGATGATGTGTTTCTGCGTGAGAGTTTTGGGTATGATTGGTGTACCGATTTCGCTTCCCATGTATTTCTGATAATATTAAGTTATTGGATAATAAGAAAAGGAATTCTGAAATATTATGAAATGTTTTGCTTACTAGGAATAGCAATCTTTATACTATATATGACAGGCACAAGAATGGCTGCTGGATGTATTGTTGCAGTGATATTGTTCTCATTGTATTGTAGGTTCAGAAATCCTCAGAAAATATCAAAGCTCGTATGGCTTTTGTTTGTTTTCAGTGTGCCAATTTTTGCAATTCTCTCCTTATACTTGACAGTAAAATATGATGAGACAGAAATGAATTGGATGGCTGTTGATTTATTCATGTCTGGCCGTTTGCATATTGGCCAAGAAGCGATTATGGAAAAAGGTATCCCATGGTTTGGTCAAGAATTTGTTATGTATGGAATGGGAAATTCTAATGGAGGTGCCGAGTATAACTATATTGATAATTCATATATTCAATATCTTGTAATTTGTGGTATCATGGCTACTATAGCCTTTTCTTTGTGCTATGTTGCTATTTCTTACAAAGCATATAAACAAAAAAAGATATACCTTTCGCTTGCGGTGTTTTTGTCAGGCTTATTTGGCGTTATTACTCAATTCCATTATAATTTCGCATTTTGTCCTTTGCTTTTGGCTACTTGTTCTTCTATAGATTCAAACATTGAATCGGATTGTTAATATTCCCTTGAAAATGGAATCATTAAAAGATAAAACTATAAAAGGGGTCGGATGGTCAGCCATAGATAATGTGCTACAAATGGGTGTGACTTTTTTGGTCAGCATCGTTTTGGCACGTTTGTTAACTCCGGATGACTATGGACTCATCGGTATTATTGCTATATTTACTGCAGTATGTAATACTTTGGTTAATGCAGGCTTTACAACGGCTTTGATTCGTAAGAAAGATGCGACAGATGATGACTATAATACTGTTTTCTTGGCAAATTTGGCTATTGGTCTGATTCTTTATGTACTTATTTATGTATGTTCGCCATTAATTTCAAACTTCTTCAACCGTGAAGAATTGACGGATTTGACCAGGGTGTCCTCTTTGAGTATAGTTATCGGGGCGTTGGCTTTGGTACAACAGACTAAACTGACAAAGAGAATTGATTTCAAATCGCAGGCTAAGATAACAATAGCTTCAACCACTATTAGTGGCGTCATAGGTATACTTATGGCATTTGTTGGGTATGGCGTTTGGGCTTTGGTGGCACAGCAATTGTCAAGAGCTGTAATTTGGGCTGTTCTATTGTGCTTCATCAATAGATGGCTTCCCAAATTGCGGTTTTCCAAAACCAGTTTCCACGAATTATTTGGTTTTGGTTGGAAAATAATGATAAGCTGGCTTTTAGAAACTATCTGGAGAGAACTCTTTCAGGCCGTTATAGGAAAATTTTATACTCCAGCCGCTTTGGGGCAATATACAAGGAGCCTACATTTCTCGCAGCTTCTCTCTACAAATCTTACTAATGTTATTCAAAGAGTAACTTATCCTGTTTTAAGTGATATACAAGACGATAGGACTCGTATGTTGTCTGCATATCGAAAGATTATTAAAACAACAATGTTTGCAACCATCATCAGTATGTTTGCTATGGGAGCGATTTCAGAACCTTTGCTCTATTGCCTCATCGGTCCCCAATGGCATGATGCCGCAGTCTATCTACCATTGATTTGTCTGAATGGAACTCTTTACCCCTTGCATGCCATCAACCTGAATATGCTACAGGTACAGGGACGAAGTGATCTTTTTCTTGGTTTGGAAATCATTAAGAAGATTGTAGGTGTCGGTCCTCTGTGTGTGGGCGCATTTATTGGTATAATACCTATGTTGTACACTAATTTATTGGCTGGTATCATTGCTTTTTTCTTGAATTCATATTATTCCGGCAAGTTCCTGGGCTATAGTTCATGGATGCAAATCAAAGATATTATACCATCGTTTTGGATAGGGATACTGATTTCGTTTGTTGTCTACTTTATGAAATATTTACCTATATCATATTGGATTATTCTTCCAATACAGATTATAATAGGTATCATTTTATTCTTCATTTTGTGTAATCTTTTCAATAATCAAGAATATATTGAAATACGCAATATAATATCACCATACTTAAAAAGACTGAGATAAGATGAATATTTTACATTTGTGTTTCGATGGACATGCCATTTCCCATACAATACCTATTTTCGACCAATATTATCCTAATAGTAATTATTGGTTTATCTCAGGTGCTCCTGATGAAAACAAAAGATTGACAAAAATTGAAGGTGAGAATATAACATGGATAACTCCTTGGACTGGGGATGATTATCTTAATCTAATTGACAATATAGTTGAAAGGAAAGATATCAGTGTAATTATTTGTCATGGAGTAATCAATTATTATATTGACGTATTAAGATTCTTGTCGGCAAAGAAAAAATTCAAAGTGTATTGGATTTTTTGGGGATTTGAACTATATTGGCCATTGGGCTATTCTGGGAAAAAGCGTTTGATAGACAATAGTTGTATTTTACATCCGATGACATATGTTCAACCAACAAAATGGGCGGGCTTATTTTGGTACAATCTTCGGAAACACCATAGTCCAGACAAAATAATTGTGGACTTTTTGAAATATGCTGATTATTTTTGTTTTTGGTTGTACGAAGATTATCAGATGTTACAGAAGTATTATCCAAGTCCAATCAAATATAAGTTTTTCCAATATGCAGCACGGAGAAAGGATAATGATGAAGACTATTGTATGCCAGGAAGTTTTTTTGCTAAAAAGCCACGAACAATAATAGTGAACCATCAAGCATCTAAAACAGGAAATCATATCACAATAATGAAAAAGCTAAAGTCTTTAGCAGGAATTGACGATTATCACTTTTTTTTCCCACTTTCTTATGGAGCACGGTCAATTCGTCGCTATGTATGTTGGAAAGGTCGGAAATATTTTAAGGGTAATTTCCATGCACTAACAGATTTTGTTCCTCGAGATGACTATTATAATTTGGTTGGCAGTGCGGAAGTTGCTATTTTCGGACAGCTGCGTCAAGAAGCTGCTGGTAATATAGAATTCTTTTTGACTAATGGAACAAAGGTGTTTATGCGTGAAGATAATGTTTTATATCAGCATTATAAAAAGCAAGGATATCTCATCTTTTCTTTCGAAAATGATTTAAACTCTATAGATGATCTTGTTGGGCTTACAATGGAAGAAAAGGAATACAATGTTAAAGTTCATGAGGCTAATATCGTTTATTATGATGATTTTATGCCTACCCTTATAGAAGACTAATTTCATACAAGTTAGATATATTATTAATTTAAAGTATTTTGTAATTATGGAACTTAAAGATTTTATTGAGAATTTTGCAGCTCAGTTTGATGACACTGATGCAAGTGAGATTAAGGCAGAAACCGTGTTTAAGGAACTTGACGAGTGGTCTTCCCTGATTGCCCTTTCCGTCATTGCTATGGCAGATGAGGAATATGAGGTGACCTTGAAGGGTGATGACATCCGTAATGCCAACACAGTTGAGGATTTATTCAACACTGTAAAGTCTAAGATGTAATTATGGCATTTTTAGAGTTTAAGAATGTTAGGATCGCCGGCATAGCTGCCGGCGTTCCTAAGAATGTATCGAGCAATCTTCATCCTACGGATAAAGACATGATCTCCAGTGAGTATTCACCTGAGGATTATGTGAAGACCACCGGTGTGATGGAGCGTAGAACCAGTAGGAAGCTAACAACTTCTGATTTAAGTTATGGTGCCGCTGAAAAACTGATTGCAGATCTTGGATGGGATAAAAATGAGATTGATGCATTGGTGTTTGTGTCGCAGACTCCAGACTATATCCTTCCAGCAACAGCCTGTATCCTTCAAGACCGATTGGGGCTTAACAAGGAGTGCTTGGCTTTTGATATGTCACTGGGTTGTTCTGGTTGGGTTTATGGTTTAAGTGCAGTTGCAGGTCTGATAGGTAAAGGTGCAAAGAAAGCACTTCTATTAGCGGGAGATGCAAGACCGAGAGTAAAGATTGATGGAGAAGCTCGTGACCCATTGTTTGGTTCTGCTGGAACGGCAACAGCTGTGGTGTTCGATGAGAATTACGACGGCTTGAAGTTCCACTTTGGAACGGATGGTAGTGGCTTTGATGCTATTATTACGCCTGATGGTGGTGCTCGTGGTCAAATTAAACCATCGTCTTTTGAAAAAGAGAATGTCGAAGGTTTAATGAAATGCAGACTCCAGACTCGTATGCAGGGTATGGATGTTTTCTCTTTCGGCATCACAACAGCTCCGAAGTCAGTAAAGAAGTTGGGTGAGCATTTCGGTTTTGACTATTTGGATTACGATTACTTCGTGTTCCATCAGGCAAATATGAAGATGAACAATATGATAGCCAAGAAGTTGAAACTTGCTCCAGAAAAAGTGCCTTCTTGCATGTATCATTTTGGTAATACATCATCAGCCTCTATTCCTTTGACAATTGTGACAGAACTGAAGGAAAAGTGTGAAAACGCTCCTGCAAAATTTATATGCTGCGGCTTTGGAGTTGGACTCTCTTGGGGTACTGTTGCATTTGAGTCTAATAATATGGTAATTTCCAGCCTCGTTGAGATGGCTGATGAAGAAGCAGATCAGAAATATGTCGTATAATCCTTATTCCTTAGAAGGCAAGACTATTCTTGTCACAGGAGCTTCTTCTGGAATTGGTCAGAAGACTGCTATTGAGTGCTCAAAGATGGGCGCAAAAATGGTTATTACAGGCAGAAATGTTGAAAGACTGCAAGAAACGTATTCTCAATTGGAAGGTGACGGACATATCCAGTTGTTAGCAGAACTCACCTCACAAGAGGATGTCGAACAACTGATAGCAGGTGTTCCTACACTTGATGGTCTTGTATTATGTGCAGGCTCCGGTATAACGAAGCCCTTTCAGTTTTGTTCAAGAGATCAATATGACAAGGTGTTTAATGTGAATTATTTTGCACCAGTAGAGTTGCTGCGTTTGCTTGTAAAGAAGAAGATGTTGGCTAAGCCCTCATCTGTCGTTTTTGTATCTTCTATCGGTGGTGTAAGAAACTTTAATCCAGGTAATGGTGTTTATGGTGCATCTAAAGCTGCATTAAATTCAACAATGAAATTCTGTGCAGTGGAATTGGCTCCCAAGAAGATAAGAGTTAATAGTGTTAATCCAGGAATGGTTCATACTAAGTTGATAAAACCAGGTACTATTTCTGAAGAGCAGTTACAATTGGATATGGAAAAATATCCATTGAAACGCTATGGAGAAACGATAGATGTTGCCTTGGGCATTATTTACTTGTTGTCGGATGCATCATCTTGGATAACAGGCCATTCACTTGTTATTGATGGTGGGCTGACAATTTAACCACTATGAAATTACTTGATTCAAAAGTCTGTATCATTACAGGCGCTGCACAGGGTATTGGCAAAGGCATTGCCGAGCGGTTTGCTGCTGACGGTGCCATTGTCTATGCCTGTGACCTCCGTGAGGGGAGTATGGACGAATGGGCCAAGGAGTGCTCAGAAAGGAATGATACTCGTGTCATTCCTATGTATTTCGATGTGTCAGATGCTCCAGCAGTGAAGAATGCCTTGATGACCATCTTCAAGGCGGAGAAACGCATCGATGCCTTGGTGAATAATGCCGGTGTAGTGTTCAATAAGAAAATCGGTATGATTGTGCGTCAGGAGACTGAGCTGATGTTCCGCATCAACGTGATTGCGGTCATTGAGATGGTACAGCTGTGTTCTCGTCTTATGGCTCGGACGGGAGGCGGTTCTATTGTCAACATCGCCTCAGTGACGGCAGTTCTAGGCTCTCCTGGCCAATCAGCCTATTCTGCCACGAAAGGGGCAATAATATCGTTCACGAAGTCAGCAGCCAAGGAGTTAGCTCCTCAGGGCATTCGCGTAAATGCAGTGGCTCCAGGGATTGTGAAGACTGAGCGCTTTGCAGAACTCTACGAAAGTGATGGTGCAAAGATCGACCAGCGTATCTCACGTATTGGCCTTGGACGTTTGGGAAAACCTGAGGATGTTGCCAATGCCTGTGCATTCTTAGCCTCCGACAGAGCGAGCTATATTTCTGGTGAAATTCTTGGCGTTAATGGTTGCGCGTCTATATAAGTGAAAAGTGAATAGTGAAAAGTGAACAATTTGCTACCGCTGTAAGAAGATGATATTAAATTTAGACAAGTGGCATGCTGAGGCGGTTGCGGCGATAGACTCACAGAGACAACAACTGACGTATGGTGAGTTGCGGGAGTTTTCGGAAAGAGCTAAGCAACTGATGCCAACCCGATCACTATTGTTTCTCTTGGTGGAGAATAATGTGGGCGGCATAGCATGGACGATAGGTAATATTAGCGCAGGCAATGTACCACTGGTCTTGAATGCCCATTTGGACGAACAGCTTTATAAGAGCCTTTATGAATTGTATCGGCCTCCTTTTGTCTGTGTGCCTGAGGGCATGGCGGACAAGTTTGCCTATGAATCGGTAGCTACGTTCTACGGCTATACGCTGATGAAGACTGGAAATGAGATCTGTCAGATGAATGACAATTTGTCTCATTTATTGCCGACATCAGGCAGTACAGGCAGCCCCAAGTTAGTACGCCATAAGTATGACAATATCGAAGCTGCAGCCCTGAATATCTCTACGTTCTTTGAACTAACGGAAAAGGATCGGCCGCTAATGGTTTTGCCTTTGTACTATACGATGGGTTTGTCGATGGTGTTCAGTCATTTTTATGTTGGTGCTACAGTGTTGATTACCAACCTGAATATGACAGACCGCAATTTCTGGAAGTTCATCAAGGAAGAACATGCCACAAGTTTCACGGGAGTACCTTATAGCTATGAGATATTGAATCTCATGCGTTTCTTCAGGATGGATTTGCCAGACTTGACTTTGCTGACGCAGGGTGGGGGACGGATGCCTAAGGAACTGAACCTGAAGTTCGCTGAGTATTGTCGAGACAATGGTAAGAAGTGGATAGCCACCTACGGTCAGTCAGAATGTACGGCTCGTATGGCATGGCTACCCTCAAAGTGGGCTGTCGAGAAGGTTGGTAGTATCGGCATTGCTGTACCTAACGCAGAACTCTCACTCTTAGATATGGAGGGTAAACCTATCACTACTCCAAATACTGAGGGTGAGATGTGCTACCGAGGCAAGAACGTCACGATGGGCTATGCCCGTTGTCGTGAGGATTTGCTTTTGGGTGACGAGCGGCATGGCTTCATCCATACAGGTGACTTGGCCTATTTCGATGAGGATGGCTGCTATTATATTGTAGGTCGTATGGGACGCTTCCTAAAACTCTTTGGAATGCGTGTCGGACTTGATGAATGTGAACGCATCATCAAGGGCAAGTTCCCAAGTCTTGAGTGTGCCTGTGTCGGTACGGATGAAAAGATGTTAGTCTATCTGACGGATGAAAACTATAAGACCCAGGTCAAAGATGAACTGGTTAATCGCCTGAAACTCGTTGCCTCTTCCTTTGAGGTTCGCATCATCCCAGAAATTCCCAAGAATGAAGCAGGTAAGACGCTATATGCAAAATTAGAAAACAAATAATTTATGGAAATAATAGAAAAGTACAACAATGCGTTTGTAGAAGTATTTGGCGCTAAGGTTGAGGATTTAAACGATAACTATGGAAAGGATACCGTTGAAGAATGGGATTCAGTCCATCAATTGAGTTTGATTGCTCAGTTGGAGGATGCCTTTGATATCATGTTTGATCCTGAGGACATCATGGATATGACTTCATATGTCAAAGGTAAGGAGATTCTTGCCAAATACGACGTCGTCTTTTAATTTTCAATTGTCAATTATCAATTCTCAATTTACATAATGGCTCGTTGGGAGATTAAGAATGTAAATATCGCTGGTGTGTCGATGGCAGTGCCAGAACACACAGTAAAGACTGCTGATATTGATTTGTTCACAGTGGAAGAGGCTGATGTCTTTGACAATACTGTCGGCATCAAGTCCCGTCATATTGCGCCTGATACGATGTGTGCATCAGATATGTGTCAGGCAGCAGGTGAGAAACTATTAGAAGAACTTGGATGGGAAAGAGAAAGTGTTGATGCCCTGATTTTTGAGTCTGTGACTGGGGACTACCGTACACCACCCACTTCCTGTCTGCTACAAGACAGGATGGGCTTGTCTGAGGATTGTTTCTGTGTGGATATTCCGATGGGCTGTTGTGGCTGTATGTATGCCATCGTTGTCGCAGGCAATCTCTTGACCACAGGTCAGATTAAACGTGCGCTGCTGTTAGTCGGTGATACAGCCCTGCGGATGGGATCTATGAAGGACAAGAGCCGTGTTCCTCTCTTTGGTGATGGCGGTACGGCTATGGCTTTGGAATATGACGAGACAGCTCATGACATCATCATCGACTTCCATACGTTTGGTAAAGGTTCCGATGCTTTGATGACCCCTCATGGAGGCTTCCGTCATCCTGCTACACCAGAGTCTTTTGAGTATCAAGACTTTGGCAATGGTATTATCCGCGCTCCTTATCATACTATGATCAACGGTATGAATGTCTTCTCGTTTGCTATCAGCAGACCACCTAAGTCTGTGGAGCTGTTTATGGAAGACTATCATATCGACCGTAATACTGATATAGATTATTTCCTGATACATCAGGCCAATAAGATGATTGTGGATCGTGTGGTGAAGAAATTGAAGCTGCCTAAGGAAAAATGCCCTTATAATTTGGAAGAGTTTGGTAATCTCGGTGGTGCAAGCATCCCCTCACTGATGGTGACACGGATTGCAGATAGGCTTCGCAAGGAAGAAACTACCATCCTTGGCTCCTCCTTCGGCCTTGGCCTCAGTTGGGGTACTATGCTGTTGAAGACAAAACCAATGGTAGTGAAGGATTTAATCATTTTATAACGGAAAGAGATGAGTGATATTCAGTTTATGGAGAAACCAGACTGGGTTTCATGGGAAGATGTTTGTGAATGTATTCATAAAGCCAATACTGTCAATGACAAAAAAGGCTTTCATATGTTATTTGCTGACATTACTCCAGAGGAGATCAAAAAGGAATTAAAGGGTGGTAAATGTCTTGTTGCATTACATGATAACAAGGTTGTTGGTACAACAAGTTATATTATTCGTGACCTTAAAAGATGGTATAGACATGGGAAAGTTTTATATCATAATTACGAAGCAATTCTTCCTGAGTTTCGTGGTACGGATGTGTATTTGGGCTTGTGTGAATTGAAAGATAAATATGTGAGGGAGAGTGGGATTAGAGTCTTTCAGTTTCATACAGCAGAAAAGAATAAGACTATTATAAGAATCAATAAGATGTATGGTTTTAAACTCGTGCAGTTTAAACCGACAGCAAAGGGGGCTAATTATTATTCTGTTACCATGGTAAGATGGGATGATGGTTGTCCGTTTCCTGATTGGTTTGTTAACTTTATGTTTAAGTCATCAAGATTCTTTTTTAAACTATTCTTTACGCCAGAATTTAAATTCAAACCGAGTCTTAAAAGGTTATAGAAAAACTCAATAACTAATGACTATATGAAAAAAGTCATTACATACGGCACATACGATTTACTGCATCAAGGACACATTAACCTGCTCCGCCGTGCAAAAGAACTTGGTGATTATCTTATTGTAGGAGTCACCAACGACAGCTTTGACCGTGACAGAGGAAAGTTGAATGTCCGTAATAATGTTTTGGAACGTGTGGAGGCGGTCAAAGCAACAGGCTATGCAGACCAAATAATCATAGAAGACTATATTGGTCAGAAGATAGATGATATCCAAAAATATAATGTGGATGTCTTCGCTATAGGCTCAGACTGGGAAGGAAAGTTTGACTACCTGAAAGAATACTGTGAGGTGGTCTACCTACCTCGAACGGAGGGTATCAGTAGTACGATGCTACGTAACGAAAGTCAGGAGGTGATAAAAGTTGGTATTGTAGGATGTGGCAGGGTATCAGTAAGATTCCCTTCGGAAGCTGATGTGGTGAATGGCGTCAATGTCTGTGCTGCATACGACATCAATCCTGAAGCAACCAAGTCATTTGTGGACCAGTTTAATGGTAATATCATTGCATACGAAGACAAGGATGGGTTTTATGAGGCTGTAGATGCTGTATATGTTGCAACACCCCATCTGGCTCACTATCCTTGTATTAAGGAGGCATTAGAGAGGAAAAAGCATGTGTTGTGTGAAACACCGATGGTGTTGAATGGCAATCAGGCTAAAGAGTTATACAAGCTGGCACAGCAACAAGGTGTAATCTTGATGGAAGCCAACAAGACAGCCCATTGTCCAGCTTTTAATCATTTAATGGTATTGATTAAGTCTGGACTCATTGGCGAGGTGGTTGACATTGAGGCTTCGTTGTCTCAGTTGTTAGATAAGCGCGGTCGTGAGTTTGATCCAAACCAAGCGGGTGGTGCTTTATTCGAAGAGGGTTCATATCCATTACTCCCTGTCATAAAACTGTTGGGTATCAACTATCAGGATATGTATTTATATTCCAAAATGGAGAATGGTGTTGATATTTATACCAAGGGCGTGCTTCGCTATCCCAAGGCCATTTGTTCCTTTAAAGTGGGATTAGGTGTAAAAACTGAAGGCAACCTTGTGATTTCTGGAACCAAAGGCTATGCCTACGTTCCTGCTCCTTGGTGGCTGACGGACTATTTTGAACTTCGTTATGAGGATCAAAACCAAAATAAGAAGTATTTCTATAAGTGGGATGGCTATGGCCTGAGATATGAGATACAAGAATTTATTAGTTGCATTTTGAACAAGCGCTTCTCTTCAGCCCGCTTGCGTCGGAGGGAGAGCATCTGTATGGCAGAGATTATGCAACAGTTCTCTGAAAGGAAGAATTTTCAAGAAATATAAGTTACATCGTCATGATCAATTTTACAGTAGGTCCTGTGCAATCCAGTGAGGCCGTCAGGGCTATTGGCGCAGAACAGGTACCTTATTTCAGAACAGCGGAATTCTCTGAACTGATGTTCGAGAACGAACGATTGGTGAAGAAGTTCGCAAAAGCCTCAGATGATTCGAGAGTGGTATTTATTACTGGCTCTGGTTCCGCAGGCATGGAAACGGCAATCATGAATACTTTGACTCCGAAGGATAAGGCTATCGTTGTGAATGGAGGTAGTTTCGGTGAACGCTTTGTGGAGTTGCTGACTCTTCACGAGATACCGTTTACAGAGATTAAGTTGGAGCCAGGTAAGGCTTTGAAGGCAGAACATCTTAAAAACTTGGACGGCCAGGGCTACACCACCTTCTTGATCAATAAGCATGAGACTTCCACAGGTGTTCATTATGATATGGATCTGATTAGTGATTTCTGCAAACGGAATAATATGTTCCTGATAGTGGATTGCATCAGTACATTTCTGACTGATCCGTTTGATATGCACGCTTTGGGAGCTGATATTATGATCACAGGGTCTCAGAAGGCATTGGCATGTCCTCCAGGAATTGCTGTGATGGCCTTGTCGCCTCGTGCTTTGACTCGTGTTGGGAATACCAAATGCAAATGCCAATACTTAGATTTGAAATTGGCTCTGAAGAACGCAGAACGCGGACAGACACCATGGACTCCTGCTGTAGGCATCCTTCGCCAAATCAATGCACGTTTGAAAGAGATAGATGCCAATGGCGGTGTGGAGGGGGAGATAGCTCGCACAGCTGAATTGGCTAACTATTTCCGCGAACAAATAAAGGGACTGCCTTTTGAGATTGTATCCGAGTCGTTGTCAAATGCTGTGACTCCCTTGCATCCCACAACGGCATCTGCATACGACATATTCCTGAAACTGAAAGATGAGTATGGTATCTGGATTTGTCCGAATGGTGGAAGCATGAAAGATACAGTGTTTAGGGTTGGACATATTGGAGCACTGACAAAAGCTGACTATGATCAATTAATAACTGCATTTAAAGATTTGCAGAAAAAAGAGTTTCTCTGAGATAACACCTCAGTCGTTTACAAAAAAATATTATTGGAAATAGTTATGAAAGAATTATCTATGCAAGACGTTCAACAGGCTTCTTTGGAAGTCCTGAAGAATGTCGCTGATATTTGCGAAAAGGAAAACATAAGATATGCCTTGGCGTATGGTACTTTACTTGGTGCTATCCGCCATAAAGGCTTTATTCCATGGGATGATGATATTGACATTATTATTCCGCGTCCTGATTATGAACGGCTTTTGGACTATTTTGCAAAGAACGATACTGCTCCTTTTGTGGCTATGAATATGCAGACCACGAAAGGTTATCCATATTTGATTACGCGAATTGCGGATACTCGCTACCGATTAGAAGTCCAAAACGAGAAAGATTATGGATTGGGAACTTTTATTGATGTATATGTTTTAGACGGTGTGGGAAATACTTACGAAGAAGGATGTAAATATATTGCAAAAACGTGCAAGTATCCTCGTCTGATTTTTCTTGCTACTAGAAAGTATTATCATTTTGGTACAACAAAGGGCTTTTGGAAACGAATGATCAAGTTCCCAGCATTCTGTTTCGCAAAACTGATGGGCAAGGACTTCTTTATTAAGCGACTAATGAAGATCGTAGATACTGATTCTTATGATAAGTGTCAGTTTGTAGGTTGTGCTGTTTGGAACGAACGGCCTTTCTGGGGGGTCTTTGACAAGAAATTTGTGGAAGATACAATTATTGCACCGTTTGAGGATGGAATGTTCAGAATTCCCAAAGACTATGACGAGGTGCTAAGATTATGGTATGGGGACTATATGCAGTTGCCTCCAGAAAAAAATAGGGTATATCATCATCTTTATAAGGTCTATAAGAAATGAAGGGAATACGGGCGAGACTTCTCCTTCCCATTTTCTTTGTTGAATGTTTGTTTTGCGGAAAAAGCTATGCGCAAAACGGTGGGTTACCAAACTATTTTCAAGGTGTTTTGTTAGAGATAATAAATGCTGTTAATGGAAATGGTGCATCCGCTAATCCTTTCATTTTTATCACAGATACTCACATGATGGCTAATGGGATGCAATCTCCAAAGCTCATTAAACGTATCGTTGAACACACAAATATCAATAGTGTGATATGGGGCGGTGATGCTATTTGTGCTTTTGGCGAAGATGCTGAAATAGAACGATCATGGCATCGGCAAATCCTATTGGATAGCACTGTTGCAAACCTTTGTAATGTTTACAAAATACGTGGTAATCATGATTTTACAATCAAGGAAAGCAGAAGCTCTGATAAAGGTATAACCTATTCCCAACGTAAGACTGCCCAGATGTTACTAAATGGACATCCTGATAATGTTGTATTGAATACTGCAGACCAAGGTGCATGTTATTATTATTTTGATGATAAGGAAAGTCATTTGCGGTTTATTGCTTTCGACACAACAGACTCTATCAAGGGTGAAAACGTAGCTTGGGGTACTATTTATGGAGTACGTGACAAACAATTACAGTGGATTGCTGACTCTGCCATAGCCACCATACCCAAAGGCTATGATATTATATTTCTATCACATGTGCCTTTTACGGATACGACAGGAGCTATGTATAAAGAGCTGAGTAACGTCCGTGATATTGTTGATGCGGCAACTAAAAGAACAGCAGGACGTGTTGGCAATGTAAATTATAATTTTACCAAGTTACGGAAGACTTCTGTGTTGATGTGCCTTTCAGGGCATAATCATCAGGATATGCAGACTTATAGAAACGGTGCAGTACACATGGTAACTGCGAGCGATGCGGCCTACAATGATTATAAAGCAGATCCTTTTGTAAAAGACCTATCAGGTAGGACAAAAGGTTCTAAAAATGAAGTTTGTTTCGATTGTGTATCAATTAATAAAAAAAAGGAATTGATTTCTGTCTATCGTGTTGGTGTTGGTGGAAATAGATTTTTCCATACAAAAGCATTGAAATTAAGAGTTGGAAAGTCTAAACAACTGAAGGTTTCGCTAAACAATCCTATAGAATGGCACAGCTACAATGCTTCAGGGAATCGGTATAATGGCAAATGGACCTTATATAACGATGTGGTAGACATTGATGATCACGGAACAGTTGTGTGTAAAAAGCAAGGGGAGGCTGTAGCCTTGGCTATAGATGAAATGGGAAATAAAGAATTCTATAATATAGTAGTAAGATAGGTATTGGTTGTTATATTGACAAATGAAAATAGCATTCATAAGTGTTCGTGGAATCCCTAACAATTACGGGGGGTTTGAAGAGTTTGCTGAGTATATTTCCGTAGGCTTGGCAGAGCGTGGGCATGATATCACGGTCTATTCTCCTCATTACCATCCGTATCAGGAAAAGGAATATAAGGGGGTCCACATCAAACATATTTATAGTCCAGAGTTGTGGATGGGCGGTTCTGTCGGTAGTTTCTTCTATGATTACCTGAGTTTGAAGGACGCCTTAAAGAAAGAGAATTTTGATATTATCTATGATGCTGGTTATACAAGCATTATTCCGGCATACATTCGGTTTAATGTCAAAAAGATCAAGCATCCCATCTTCACAACAAACATGGATGGCCTTGAATATAAAAGGGCTAAGTTTAATAAATGGGTTCAGAAGTTCCTGTTTTGGGAGGAGCAGATGGCAGTGAAACATAGCCACTACTTGATAGCTGATAACATGGGTATCCAGGATTATTACAAGGAGAAATATGGTAAGGAAAGTAAATTCCTGGCCTACGGAGCCACCATACATGATCATTATAATGCAGATTATCTGAAAGAGTATGGTTTAGTGGAGAATGACTATTTCATCTTGGTTGCCCGCTTGGAGCCGGAGAATAATATTTATATGGCCATTGATGGCTATCTGGCTTCAGAACAATATGGGAAGAAGCCTTTGGTCGTGGTTGGAAAGACAAATACACCTTATGGTAAGAAGCTCGTGGCAAAATACGGGAATAATCCCAATATCAAGTTTGTTGGAGGTATTTATGACTTTGATAAGCTAAATTCCGTCAGACACTTTTCTTATGCCTATTTCCATGGACATAGCGTAGGGGGTACGAATCCTTCTTTGTTAGAGGCAATGGCTTCAGAGTGTTTTATTTTGTCACACAATAATGTCTTCAATCATTCCGTTCTTCGGGATAATGCCATCTACTACCAGTCAACGGAAGACGTGACAAAACTATTGAATGACATTGATAATATCGTCCATAAGTATAAATCTGATTTCATCTCGGGGAATCTGGATGTTATCCGAAATGAATACTCATGGGAAAAGCTGATTGACGAGCATGAGAAGTATTTCAAATGGATACTTGAAGATGCAAAAAAGAGATAAATTATCTAATCTGGCACGGGCTCTGACGACATGATTTGTGATTTACCCCTCACCCCTCACTCAAAATGCTGGGAATACCTTTGCAGAAAGGGCATAAGGGCGAGTGAGGGGTGGCGTTGACCCCTCACTCACCCTACACTCACCCCTCACTTTTATTGCCAGGGATCAGGGGTTCTCTATTTATCCAACAGACAGATTTCATTTAATTTTGCCAATCGATGCTATTAATACAAACCATCAGTCCGACGGGCACGGACTGCGAGTTCGCTGCCTACGGAATTAGAGTTCGCTCCCTGCGGACTGCCAACGAACAAGAAGCAGACTGTCCGTTAGCTTCTTTTGTGTTGAGTGAGGGACCAGTGAGGGGTGAGAGATGACGATTGGAGGATAGAAGAATAATTTGGCAGTTAGAGTAAAAATGAGTACCTTTGCAGTTTGAAGTGGAAAAGATTAGGATACTGAATACTGAGGTGGTGGCAGCAACCCAAGAGGAGTTGCTGGAGGAACTGCGGCAAGGTGTCGTGGTGACCCCCAATATTGACCATTTGGTGAAGTTGCAGAAAGACCATGAGTTGTATGAGCTTTACCAGCAGACCGAATGGGTCATTTGCGACAGTCGGCTGTTGTATTTGTTTGCGCGTCTGCTCCCGAAACCACTTCCCCAGGCTATACCCGGAAGCAGCTTCTTCCCAGCTTTTTATATGCATCACAAGGACAATCTGGATTGTCGGATATTCTTGTTAGGCGGTATGGGAGACGTGGCCCAAAAAGCCATGGACAACATCAATAGGAAAGTTGGCCGGCAGATTGTGGTAGGGGCTTTCTCTCCATCATTCGGCTTTGAGAAGAAGCTGGAAGAGAACAATCGGATTGTGCAGATGATTCGAGAGTCTGGCGCTAACGTGGTACCCGTCTGTGTGGGTTGCCCCAAACAGGAGAAATGGATCTTTGCCCACAAGGCATTATTGCCGGAGGTGAAGATTTGGATGGCATTGGGGGCGACGATTGATTTTGAGGCTGGCAACGTGAAACGGGCCCCAGAGATATGGCAGAAACTGTACCTGGAGTGGTTTTATCGCTTCTGCAAGGAACCCCAAAGGCTGTTCAAGCGTTATTTCATTGATGACATGAAATTCTTCTGGTATTTCGGGAAGCAGCTTTTAGGAATATACAAAAATCCATTTTAAGAGGTTGACGATGAGAAATGAGACGATATTTGAGTTTATCAGATTTGCGATAGATAATAGCCAAACAGTGTTTGGTAACACTGATGATCTGGATTGGGAAATACTCTATGATTTCGCAAAGAAGCAAACCATTGCAGGTGTGTTATTTGCTGGCATAGAGAGGTTGCCACAGGAGCTGAGACCGCCTAAGAAAATTCGGATGAAATGGTATATGATGGCTGAAAAGATTAAGGAAAAGAACAAAAGACTTAATGAGGCTGCCGTTCAGATCACAAGATTGTTTGAAAAAAATGGATTCCCCAATTGTGTACTGAAGGGACAAGGTGTTGCAATGCTATATCCTAATCCTTATTCCAGAAATCCCGGGGATATTGATATTTGGGTTGATGGAGGGAGAGATAAAATTGTGGAATATGTGAATAGTGTTTGTCCTGGACAGCGGCAAAGATATATACACATTAACTTTCCCATACTGAAGGGCATAGAAACGGAAGTGCATTATACACCATCATATATGTATGCACCTTGGGCTAACAGAAAAATGCAGAAATGGTTTAAGGAACAAGCCAATGAACAGTTTACTCACAGGATTATGTTGCCGGGCTGCTCAGATGAAATCTGTATACCGACATTAAGTTTCAACAGAATTTTCATGATGTCTCATATGTACAAGCACCTTTTCTCTGAAGGCATCGGACTGAGGCAACTCATGGACTATTATTTCTTATTGAATCGAGGGCTTACTGAAGCTGAAAGGGAGAAAGACGCGGCTACCATCAAACATTTGGGAATGCATAAATTTGCAACCGCAGTGATGTATGTCCTTCAAAAAGTACTTGGTCTTCAAGACGATCTTTGTATTGTCAAACCGAATGAAAAAGCGGGTGAATTTCTTTTGTCTGAGATACTGATTGCCGGTAACTTTGGGGGAAATGATACGCGTTATGGAAGCAGGACAAAGAATGAATCTGTAGCCCATCGCTATTTCAGACTAACACGACGAAATCTGCACTTTATCTCGAGTTATCCGTCTGAGGCGATATGTGAACCTCTGTTCAGAACATGGTTTTTCTTTTGGAAGAAGTTTAATATAAAGTAGGACGGCCATGAGTACGAACAACCACACTAATAATCTGATAAAAGGATTTGTCATTCTTGCCGATTTCCTTTTACTGAATATCCTATTGCTGTTCTTTTTCCGTTACTACCCATTAATGAGTGGATGGGCTGCAACAAAAATGAGGATATTCCTTATTACCATCAATGTCGCTCTATTAATTGGCCAATATTACCGCTCTACAATTGTTCACCTGCGCAATGTTAACTTAGAGGATATCTTAAAACGTGTGTTAGGGTTGGCCATTGTTACTATTGTTGTGGCATACATGCTGATGAAAGGCATCAGCCTCAATAACACTAAAGTTGGTATACAACTGATCTCCTTTGGAATATGCTGGACCATCTGCTTGCTTATATGCCGTTATGCGGAGAGAAAGATTATCAAGTATTACCGGAAAGTGGGTAGAAACACGAGAATGGCCACTTTTATAGGGTCAGATCCGGAATTGGTAGGCGTTCTCAGAAGACTGAAAAATGACGCAACGTTAGGCTATCAATTGAAAGGCTATTATGGCGATGAGCATCTGGGGAAACTGGTCGACGAGATAGAAGAGTTAGAGAAGCAGAATAATAAGAATTTTAAGAAGGAACCCGTCGAGATGAAAAGGCTTGGGTCGTATGAAGAATTGTTGGAGGCTATCAAGAAAAATGAAGAAATAGACTTGGGTGACGAACTATATATGTGTGTGTCGAGGTCGCACCGTGACAGGATTCGGGATGTCTCGAAATACTGTGACCAGCATATGGTAAGATTCTTCTACGTACCTGTGTCGGTGGAGACGATAGGCTTGAATCTCAAGCGGGAGATGCTGGATGATATGGAGGTATTTACCACCTTTGAGAATCCATTGCAGAATCCTTTGAACAAACTGATCAAGCGTATTTTCGATATCGTGTTCTCCATCATATTCCTGATTCCGACGGCACTGATATTCCCGTTTGTGTGGCTGATTATCAAGATTCAGAGTCCTGGGCCACTGCTGTTTAAGCAGGCCAGGACGGGCATTGACGGCCAAACGTTTAACATGCTGAAATTCCGCTCGATGCATGTCAACGATGATGCTGACAAGTTGCAGGCCACGAAGGATGACCCTCGGAAATATCCCTTCGGTGACTTTATGCGTAAGACGAATATCGACGAATTGCCACAATTCATCAATGTGCTGAGGGGCGACATGAGTATCGTGGGGCCTCGTCCTCACATGCTGGCGCATACGGAACAATACTCGGAACTGATAGACAAATATATGGTGCGCCACTTCGTGAAACCTGGACTGACAGGCTGGGCACAGGTGACGGGATTCCGTGGTGAGACGAAAGAGCTCTGGCAGATGGAAGGGCGCGTCAAGCGCGACATCTGGTATATGGAACACTGGAGCATCTGGCTCGACATCCGCATCATCTGGATGACCATCAAAACGATATTCGTTCATGACAAAAACGCGTATTAAGGGTGAGCGCACACGGGGACTGTCCCTGCTGTGAGACTGCTGTGAGAAGCTTTGCGAATTACAGTGTCCCCTCTCACTTTTTCGACATTTATTGCGGTTTATCGGATTTTTATTCGTATCTTTGCAGCGGAATAGTGCCCTCCAAAGGGCACCGATGAATGTGTTCATGTCATAAAGCGACTGAAAATCAGAGTGATATGATGATGACAGACCAGACGGAAAAGGGTTTCGGGCGCGACACAACGATGTGTGGTGACCCCCTTTCTTGGTTTCCAATGAGAGTAACTTACTCGCGCGAACTGAAAATAAAAGCCGAACTCGACAGGTTGAAGATAGAAAATTTCCTGCCAATGGTCTATACGGTGGTCGATGTCGATACGGATAACCCCCACCGTGAACTGGTGCCCGCCATCAATAATCTGATTTTCGTACGTTCTTCTCGGTCATATCTCAGTGAGCTGAAATCGACCAATGCTGTCTTGCAGCCCCTGCGTTATATGATGGACCATACGGCAGACCGCTCGCGTACTATCATGACCGTGCCTGATGCGCAAATGGAGAACTTCATGCGCGTGGCCTCGAAGACCGACGACAGCATTATGTTCCTGAATGACGATACAGTGAGGGGCAAAATTGGCAAACACGTGCTGATTACCGATGGGTCCTTTAAGGGCGTCACTGGGGTCATCCGTCGCATCAAACGCTGCAAACGCGTTGTCGTGGAACTGGAAGGCATCGCTACTGTAGCCATCGCCTTTGTTCCTGCCGTACTGCTGAAAGAAATACAATGACAGTGCACACGGGGACTGTCCCCTCACTAATCTCACGAATAATGCAGTGGATAAAGATTCGTGTAATTCGTGCAATTCGTGTACAGAAGAAAACAGCAATTCGTGCTCAGAAAAGAATAATAATTCGTGGTTCTTTGTTCGTGGCGATATAGCCGATAAGATCCGGGCCGATAGAGCCCGATGCCGATACGAACCGTTGTTTGCGAAAAGTCGAAAATTAACAGTTAACAAGTTAACATTTTAACGTTGCGATTAAGCGAGAGGAGAAGGTTTAGCTCGACGGCCGATAGGGAAAGTCATTGCACCGCCACACTCTCAAAGAGAGAACTGTCTCCCTGATCTTAATTAAACTAATAAAGAATAAGGATATGGGTGTATACGAAGACAATATCATTCCGATTAAGGTTGCTCATTTGGCGGAGTATGTTTCCAGGGTGAAGCGTATTTCGTTGGATGATGCGCTAGTGTACATCTATGTCAATCCGATGTATGAGCGCCTTTACGACGAGAATGCCAAGTGGTGGTATCTGAGTACGGAGGCCCTGTACGATGAGTTTGAACTCAGGCGCGACAAGCAGGAGATAGGGGTTGATAAAACCGTCTTTGAGTTTTACACCTATTGTCTGGAAAACTATGCCACCCGCAAGCGTATTAGCGGTATTCGTGCATGGGTACTATTTAAAGAAACTGGGGCTGATGCGTATGTAACAGAAAACTACGACCTGCTACATACACAAGGTCTGGACTATATTCTGGATGACATTCAGCGATTTATAATTAGGAGAAAGAGATGATGAGACTATATCATGGTTCAACAGTAGTAGTGCGTAAGCCCTCTCTCAGGCCCGGCCGTCCCAATGCCGACTTTGGAAAGGGGTTCTATACCACGAGTAGCTACGAGCAGGCTGTGCGATGGGCGCATATCAAGCAGGAGCGTGAAGAAGCCCAGCGGGCAGTAGTCAGCGTCTACGAGTTTGACGAGGCACTCCTAGATAGTCCCGATTTAAATATCCGCCGCTTCACCGGTGCAGATGAGCCTTGGCTCTATTTCGTGACTGACTGTCGTAAATCCCGTCCCCACGAATTCGACTTGGTCCAAGGCCCTGTAGCTAACGACAAAGTGTTCACGACTGTGAATCTCTTTGAGAGTGGTGTACTGAGTGCCGAGGCAGCCATCCTTCAACTCAAGGCATACAAAACTTACGACCAACTGTCGTTCCATACAGATAGGGTTATTAAAACCTTGAATTTTGTAGAGTCTATTGAGGTTTGAGATTAATGTGACACGAACTGTCCCTTGTCACAACGACGAGGTCAAGAAGACCCCAAGAAGAGGAGTAGAATACCCCAACAGGAGGTCAAGCCTACAAAGTCAGTATCTACTACTGAGCGCGTGATGGCTAGCACTATGTCTGTCGACGAGTGTTTTGACGAATTGGTCTCGCAGGTTCACGAGGACTATGCGGAGCTATAAAGTCAGAATCCGAAGGT
>Ga0310691_10001683_pt1 | contig 32912 bp, 27 predicted proteins | sample 176DNAGHGlowgp2_FD_203887 | JGI IMG/M metagenome (GOLD analysis project Ga0310691, IMG submission 203887) | Sheep rumen microbial communities from Palmerston North, Manawatu-Wanganui, New Zealand - 1766 DNA GHGlow gp2 (v2) (version 2) | ecosystem: Host-associated > Mammals > Digestive system >... | reverse complement strand
TGCGTTCAAAAGCGCTAAAGATGGGGGCTTGGGGGAAGGAAAACAAGAGTTTTCCTTCCCCCATTTATCCATAACATATTCTTCTTTTTCAGTATCTGTATTTTGAAGAGAAGGACTTTATCGACAGGCTGTAACGCCCGCCAATTGGCGGGCATTCATCTTTTGTATTATCTACTTACTAATTCTCTCGTGTCTCATAAACAATCTGGAATGGCATCTTGGTGATTTCCCGTACATAATACGCAAAGCTGCCAATCTCAAACAGTCAGCTATGCAATACAAAGAACCGGAGCAGCCATTCACTCAGCTGCTCCGGGTTTGGATTGTTATGTCTGATTCGAGTGCAGTATTTTGTCCCAAGTAGGATTTTTGCCGGCGAGCGTTTCAGTATAGAATTGCAGAATTGCCTGTGCATCGTCAACGGTCACTTCGCCGTCGCCGGTGACGTCCGCAGCCTTTTCCTGCGCGGTGCTCAATCCGGAGGGTTTGTGCGCAAGCTGATTCGTATATGCCGCAAGCGCAAGCTGTGCGTCGTCCAGCTCAACGGCGCCGTTTCCGTCGATGTCGCCTTTGAGCGGTACGGCACCGAGCGATTCAAATTTGTAACCGTATTTTGCGGCATATGCTTCCGCCGTTGAACCGTCATAGCCCTTTATTACGCCCGAATACGTTTCGTTATCATTGGCAAAGGTATTTGCTCTGTCGTATATTTTGCATACGGGATTCAGAATCGTGACCTCTTTGAGTGCGGCACACTTGCAGAACGCCTGCATACCCAGATCGGTTACGGAATCCGGAACGGTAACGCTGATTAGCCCCGTGCATTCCAGGAACGCATTGTATTCGATGTTTGTGACTGTGTCGGGAATCGTCAGTTTTGTCATATTGCTTCTGCTGTAAAATGCATTGCTGACAACGGTTGTGACACCGTCCGGAATCACAGCTTCTTCTGTGTCCGGTCCGTATATCAGCAGGTGATTGATGATGACAAACGGACTTTTTTCTTTCTCTTTTTCCAGCCACGCTGTTCCGGAAAACGCCAGAGAACCGATGCTGCTGACCGATTGAGGAATTGAGAGATCCGTCAGCTTTTTGCACATTGCAAACGACATTGTGCCGATACTAGTGAGGGAATCCGGAAACGCGATTGCTGTCAGCGCTTTGCAGCTGGAGAATGCGCTTTCATGTATGGCTGTGAGGGTATCGGGCAGTGTGACAGACGTCAGGTTCGGACAGCCGGAGAAGCACTGAGCGCCCACATTGGTAATCCCGCTGCCGATGACGACTGTTTTGATATCGCTCTTTTCTTCTTCCCATGATTCAAGAAACTGGGAATAAAGTCCGTACATCTCTCCGGTTCCGCTGACGGTGAACGTCCCGTCGCTGCTGAGCTGCCACACGGCATTTTTGCCGCAGGTTCCCGAATCAACTAAATCTGCTGCGTATGCAATACTCTTTTCAAAAACACGCTCCGGCAGAAGCAGGAATGTGCAGGTCAACCCAAAGAATACCGCACAAATAAAAGCAAGCTTTCGTAATTGTTTCATATAATAACATCCTTTCCAATAGATCAAAGCAGCAACAGGATATATATCTATATTATACCAAACAATCAACTGCAAAGCAAGTATTTTACATGTTATCGTACAAATTCACAAGAAGGCGCAAGCTGTTTTGTGTATTGCTACAAGAACACATACTACCATTATATTACGCCGGAATCCACACAGTATAATTCCTGAGCAAAAGCGGAACCTGAAGCACTCCATCATACTTCAGGCATTGCTAAAATTGCTCCCTTATTCCTCATTCTTCTTGAATTTCAGTCTGACTTTCGCACCGGTAATCTTCGCCACATGATCACAAAGCGGTTTCAGACTAACCGGATCTGTCTCCATAATCTTTCCGTTATGAATATTAACCGGATTGACCATGATATGTGAATGATAATATCTGCACTTTTCGTCCGGTTCATGTGCGCAGTAGAGTGTCTGATAAGGGCGTGTTCTATGACAAGAAACAGCGCCGTAACATTCCGGCAACGTTGAGCGGTAAACTCGTACCGTTTTTCAAAACCAACGCTGACACACTGTGAAAAATATCGATTTGGTGGGAGCGCCCTTCGGGGCGCCTGCCTAGCTTAAATATATACGATTCGAACTAAAAAGTCAAGTGATTTTTCATAAGAATGACTTTGATTTCATACTATATCAAAGAGGAGGCGATTATGATGAAGGCGCTCAAACTCAAGCTCCGCAGCAGCTTCAAAGCGCAAAGCAGGGAGCAGCTCAGGCAGGCGGTCACGAAGAAGGTCGAGAAGCTCATCAATGCGAAGCCTAAAAAGGTGAGCTGAGACCAAACATTTTATATCAGAAGGGAGGTGCGGCCCATGCCAAAGGTCGGAATCTACTGCCGCCTGTCCATCGAGGACAAAGACAAGGTCGGCGGCGACAACAGTGCCAGCATCCAAAATCAGAAAGCAATGCTGCGCGACTACTGTATCGAGCGCGGCTGGGATATTTACGAGATATATACGGATGACGGGTTCAGCGGTATTGACCGCACCCGTCCTGCATTCAAGCGGCTGCTTCGCGACTGCGAGCAGGGCGAGATCGACATTGTGCTATGCAAAGACCAGAGCCGCTTTTCGCGTGATACGGTCATTATCGAGCAGTACCTCAACGATAAGTTTCTGGAGTGGGGCATCCGGTTCATCGGTGTCGCAGACAACGCAGACACAGACAGCGAAAGCTACGGCACGATGCGCCTTTTCACCAGTGCCTACAACGAGATGTATGTGAAGGATATCAGTGCGAAGATTCGCCGCACACTCGCCTACAAGCGCGAGCAGGGTCAATTCATCGGCTCCTTCGCGCCCTACGGTTACCGGATTGACCCGGATGACAAGCATCATCTGACCGTTGATCCGGAAACCGCGCCGGTCGTGCGGATGATTTTCGGGCTCTATGTCAGCGGCGAGGGTTACCGGCATATTGTGCAGAAGCTGAACGGTGAGGGGATTGTCAGTCCCACAGCGTATAAGCGGCAGCACGGCTTGAAATATACAAACTGCAATGCGGAAGGCAGCAATGCCCGCGGGTTGTGGACGCAGTCTACGGTCGCCCGGATGCTTGCGAATGAGGTCTACACCGGTACGCTGGTGCAGGGCAAATCGCATCATATCAGCTACAAAAACAAGAAACGAAAAAAGGTCGATCCGGCGGAGTGGGTGCGGATCCCGGATGCCCACGAGGCAATCATCGACGCTGAGACATGGGCGCGGACGCAGGCGCGGCTGCAAAGCAATACCCGCGTCGGCAGCCGGATGCAGGAACTCTCGCCGCTCTCCGGCAAGGTTCGCTGTGCTGTCTGCGGCAGACCGATGAAGCGCAATGTGTACTATAACAAAGCGAGGACGATCAAGTATTACGGGCTGCAATGCGCGACCTACAAGACCGGCGCCATGAACTGTCTGAATACCCGAACCATGAGCGGAAAGGTACTGGAGCAGATGATTCTTGATGAGCTGAACAGCATCATTTCACAGTACTGTCAGGCGGACGAGATCCGATTCACAGATCTGTATGCGGAGCAGCTCAAAGAACTGGAATCCGGGCTTGCGAAGCTCCGTGAGAAGCAGGCAGCAGCCAAGAATCGTTTGGTCGCAATGTATAAAGATAAGCTCGACGGCACAATCTCAGCGGCGGATTACAGCCTGTTCCGCGACAGTCTCACGGCGGAGGAGCGCGAGACCGCAGACCGCATCAATGCTGCGCAGAAGCAGATTGCAGACTGCCGAGAACGGATGAAAAATGCAGAGAGTCAGAAAGCCCTGATCGAGCAGTATTCGCATTTTGAACAGCTTGACCGTTCCGTTGCGGATGAGTTCATCGACTTTATCGAGATCGGTCTGCCGGATGACGACGGTCAGCGTGAGATACATATTCACTGGAAGCTGTGATCCCGATCAGCAAGCCGCTTCCGCGCTGTTATGCCGGAAACGACTTGCTTTTTTTCATTCCTTATTTATCACATCGGCAAGGGCTGTTTGCTGAGCCTCCATTTCAATCAGAGCAAGCAGATCGGGACAAAGACCGTTCAGATCGCGGACAAAACTGTTTTTGAAGCAGTTGTATAAAAAGCACGGGCATGATACTGTTTCGGTTTCATGCCCGTTTTACTTGACAAATCCGGAATTATGTGCTATAATAAAAATAACGTAAATACGAAGAAAACATAACTTGTTTTAAGTTGATTCCCCGCACGGCGGGATTGACGGCGGCTGTTCGAGTGCGGCGGGTGTACCGGAGAAGGGGATCAACCTGAACATTGTGCTGAATCTGCGGGATCTGCTGCAAATATCGGGGTACGAGGTGATTCTGACACGCGACACCGACCGCTCGATTCACGACAAGGGCATCGAAGGCATCGCGAACCAGAAGAGCTCCGACATGGATAACCGCCTCGCGATTCTGAACGCGCCGGAAAACGCGGTCTGCATTTCGGTGCATCAGAATCAGTTTACGGATCCGAAATACAGCGGAGCACAGATGTTTTATTCGGACACCGACAGCCGGAGCGAGAGCCTTGCGCAGATGATGCAGACACAGTTTCGGGAGCAGCTTCAGCCGGAAAACGGGCGGGAGATCAAGCGCTGCGGGAAGGAGCTGTTCCTGTGCTATTACTGCAAGCATCCGATGGTGATGGCAGAATGCGGGTTTCTGTCAAATCCGGGAGAGGCGGCGCTGCTGAGCTCGGAGGATTATCAGCGGCAGGTCGCGTTCACGATTTATTCTGCTCTGCAACAGTGGATTGCGGCAGGCGGGAACGCGTAAAATCCAGAATCTGCTTGCATTTTATCCATATTTTTTGCATTGCATTCCGCGCCCGCATCTGGTATAATGAAAGCATCCCGCAAGGGGTGCGGGAAATAAACAGAAAAGGCAGGTCAACAAAATGTGCTGTTCCCGTTTCTTTCAGGCGCTCTGTGAAATGCTGAAGACATTTGGCTGCGGCTGCTGAGCCTGAGACAACAAAATCCTTTCAGAAAAAAAGGGGAGAAAGACCGCCTGTCCGGAGAGAATCCGGTCAGGCGGTCAGTCTGTCGATAAAGTGTCTCCGACGGATTCAAAATGGGGGCGCTCCTCGCTTCGCTGTGTCGAGTTTGCTGCGCAAACATCGAGCCCCCCATACCCCCGCTTAAGGGATACTATCCCTTAAGAATCCCATTTTATAGAAGAAAAGGAATCATCACGCATTTTCTTCCATTTTGCTTATAATGGGATTCCAAAGGGACAATGTCCCTTTGGCGGGTTTGGGCAGAGCCCAATATCAATCATCGCGAAGCGATACCTTTTTCTACAAGCTGACCGCCTGTCCGGAGAGAATCCGGTCAGGCGGTTCTTTTTGCGCATTTCACAAATCAGATTCAAATTGTCCATATAATCTTCATAATTTTCATTGTAACCGAAAAGCAGTTGTGTTATGATGAGAATGGAACTGAAAGCCCTTTTGCGAGGGCTGAGCAGGCAAGGAAAACAGATTCCGGCGGCACAGTCCGCCCGATTTTCTCCGCATACAGCCGGAAAGCCGGCGCTTCCGATCCCCTTCGGCGCTGCATTCGCAGTGCCCCGGACAGCAAAAGCCTACCGCAGTGTGCAGAGAAATCCCGCAGAACGGTGCAAAAAGGAATCAATAAGCAAACAGCAGATTATTAAGGGGGAAAATTGAATGAAACTGAGGAACAGGCTGACAGCCGGAATTGTTTCGGCAGTCTGCTGCGGCAGCATCATTTCAATGATGCCGCCGGCACCGATTGTTTCCGCTGCAACAGTCGTCAGCAACGGTTTTGAAGAAAATTACGACGGCTGGTATCCAACGGATGACATCGCAACGCTGACCGCTGAGGCGGGCATCGGTTATCTGGGAACCCGCGGTATGCTGGTCACTGACAGAAAAACTGCACAGGACGGCGCTGCATCCGCGAAGGGATTTTATCTCGTCGGCGGAGAAGCATACAATTATTCCGTGAAGGTTTACAGCGAAAAGGCTGAGACCTTCCGCCTGACACTCCGCGTGCTGGACGAAAAGACCGGTGCGGAGACCGTCAAAGAACTGGCTGTCAAGGAGGCGAAGGCAGGCGAGTGGACAACGCTCTCTGCAAAGTATACCGCCCCGAAGGACAGCTATGATTTCACGCTGACGATCACGACCGACAGCACAAACGATTTCCGCTTCGATGACGTTACCGTCACGAAGAAGGTAATGCAGACCGATGCCGTTTATGCGGCAACCGCAGAAAAAGGTCTGAAGGATGAGTTTGCTGCATATTTCCGTGTCGGAAACATTTTTAACAGCGGTACGATCAGCAATCAGGCTATCAAGAACATGATAATCAAAGACCACAATGCGATTGAGTGCGAGAACGAGACGAAGCCGGATGCAACGCTCGTGAGAACCAACTCGACCGATACCGATATTAAAGTCAGCCTCAGCAGATGTGCTGCGATTCTTGATTTCTGTGTGCAGAACAACCTTGCATTCAGAGGCCATACTCTGGTCTGGCACGGTCAGACACCGCCCTGGTTCTTCAACCAGAATTTCGCAGACAACGGCTCGAAGGTTGACAAGAGCACAATGTCCAAGCGTATGAAGAGCTATATCACCAATATGTTCAAAGCATATCACGATCAGTATCCGTCACTGAATCTTTATGCATATGACGTCTGCAATGAGGTGATCGAAGGCTCCAACGGTATCCGTTCCAACAGCCCGTGGGTTGGTGTGTACGGAAACAACTCCTTTGTTGAGGAAGCCTTTACCTATGCAAGAGAAGCATCCAACATCTATGCGCCCGGATGCAAGCTCTTCTACAACGATTACAACGAATTTGACGGCAACAAGAAGAATCTGATTAAGAATACAATCCTGATTCCGCTGCACAACAAGGGTCTGCTCGACGGCATGGGTATGCAGACACATCTGAACTCTGCTGCATCCGGTGCATGGGGCGATACCAACTCTTACCTCGCAGCAATGGATGATTATCTGAAGCTCGGCATCGAGGTTCAGGTCACCGAGATGGATATTGCCCGCGAAGGCAATACCTATTCCGAAGATCAGCAGGCAGCAAAGTATAAGGCAATCTTCCAGCACGCAATGGAATGGAACCAGACGCACACCTATGAGCAGGGCAGAGTGACCCTCGTTCAGGTCTGGGGTCCGTGCGACGGCCATTCATGGGTTGATACCGACAGTCAGGGCAGACCGAATTACCCGCTGCTTTACAACTCCAATGTCCAGCCGAAGGCTGCTTACAATGCAGTTACTTCGATCATTCCGCAGTCCCAGTGGGGCGACGGAACACTGTATGACGGCGGCGGTACCGTCGTCGAGCCGGAGCTTGATGCAGACGGCTACTGGTTCCACTACACCTTCGAGAACGGCGATGAAGGCTTCACCGGCAGAGGCGGCGCAGAAACCCTGACCTCCTCCTCCGCAGCACATTATGCAGGCAGCAAGTCGCTGTCCGTCACCGGCCGTGGATCCGCATGGCACGGCGCAACGCATTCTGTCAATACCCGTATGATTAAGCCGGGCGAGTCTTACAGCTTCAGCGTGGCAGCCCGCTATGACAGCGGCGCCGCATCGGATACCTTCCACTTCACCCTCCAGTATAAGGACTCCGCAGGTGAAACCCATTACGATAAGATTGACACCGAAACCGCAGTCAAGGGCGAATGGGTACAGCTCTCCAACACCAGCTACAAGATTCCGTCCGACGCAACTGATCTTTACATCTATGTTGAAACAGATTCCAGCACCATCGACTTCTACATCGACGAAATGATCGGCGCACCGGCCGGCACCGTGATTGCAGGACCGGGCAAGGCTCCGACTCTGCTTCTCGGCGACGCAGACTGCGACGGCAAGCTGACTGCATCTGACCTGAGCGCACTCAAGCGCGGCGTGAAGAAGGGTTTTGCAAATACTGTTGCGAAGCTGAATGCCGACGTTGACCAGAGCGGCGAGATTGATGCAGACGATGCAAAGTATATCCAGCAGTTCCTTCTCACCGAGATCAACGAGTTCCCGGTTGCAGAGCGCAAGGTTGACTGGACACAGGCAGAACTGCAATTCAAGAATATCTCCCTCGCAACGAGCTACAAGGCAGACAATGAGAACAACCCGCTGACTACCCAGCGTTTCGGCGCAGACCCGGGCTGGCTGGTCTACAAGGACAGACTCTACATCTACACCACCAATGACGCATTTGAATATGACGGCAGCGGCAATTTCCAGGACAACACCTACAACTCCGGCACAATCAACTGCGTTTCTTCCGCCGACCTCGTTAACTGGACGGATCACGGCGCAATCCCGGTCGCAAACCGCAACAGCAGAACCACCAACGGCGCAGCAAAGTGGGCAAGCAATGCATGGGCACCGGATGCCTGCTGGAAGACCATCAACGGCAAGGATAAGTTCTTCCTGTACTTTGCAGATAATGCAAGCGGTATCGGCGTTCTGACAGCAGACAGCCCGACAGGTCCGTGGACGGATCCGCTCGGCCATGCCATGATTAACAGAAGCTCCGAGAACTGCTCCGGCGTTGAATGGATGTTTGACCCGGGCGTCTACTACGATGAGACAACCGGCAAGGGCTATATCGCATTCGGCGGCGGTATCAAAAACAACAATTACAGCCATTCCAAGACCGGCAGAATCGCACAGCTCAACGATGATATGACAGGTCTGGTCAGCGGCACCGTTAAGACAATGGATACTCCGTATCTGTTTGAGGATTCCTCGCTGATCAAGATCGGCAGCACATGGTATTATTCCTACTGCTCGAATTTCCAGACCGGTAACCAGAACATCAACGGTGTGTCCTTCGGCAGCGGCCAGATCATGGCAATGACCTCCAACGATCCGCTCACCAACTGGACAGAGAGCAACCTCAAGTGCCGTGTTCTCGCAGGTATGTGCGACAAGGGCGGCAACAACCACCACTCGATCATCTACTTCAAGGGCAAGTACTATGTTGCATATCACTCCCGCCAGAAGGCACTCCGTCAGTTCAAAGCGGAAGGCCTGAAAACAAAGCAGGGCAGTGAAGACGGCAACTATCGTTCCACGCACCTCAACGAAGCGTCCTATAATCCCAGCACCGGTGTGATCACCTGTACCGCAACGATGGGCGGCTGCTCGCAGCTTGAGTATCTCGATCCGTATCAGAAGAACGGCGCAGAGACCATGGCAAACAACGGCGGCATTCAGATCAGCGGCGTCGGTGATACCGTTGTCACTAACATCGAAAAGGGCGACTGGATCAAGGTCAAGGGCGTGAACTTCGGCACAGGCGCAAAGTCTGTGACCCTCCGCGCTTCCTCCAAGAACGGCGCCTTCATCAAGATCTGCGCAGGCGGCGCAGACGGCACTCCGATTGCATATGCTGAGGTTCCGGCAGGCGGTTCGATGTCCGAAATCACGGTTCCGGTAATCGGCGCAAGCGGTGTCAGCGATATGACATTCGTTTTCAGCGGTCAGCTCGAATTCGACAGCTGGCAGTTTAACTAAAGCCCCCCGATTATGGCTGCGGGCTGTGTACTCCGGTACGCAGCGCGCAGCCTTTTTTATGTCCGGCTGCTGTCCGATTCTGCACTCAATATGTGCAATATTCTCCTAACTGTGCAAAATAAACAAAACAGCGGCACCGTATTTGTAAGAATCGTAATTGACAAGCGGCGCGCTTTTTTTGTATAATAATGCTGAGAAGCCGCAGAAAAGCGGCGGGGTTTGATACCGTACAGATGAAGAAAGAGGTTACCGATATGAAAAAAATGAAGCTGATTTTAGCAGCGCTCGCTGCAATCTCCATGGCGTTCGGCGCAACCGCCTGCGGCAAAACGGAGAGCTCGGAGGGCAGAACCAAGTCTGAGGATGATGTCAAAATTGATATTAAGCAGAACGATATTGAAAGCATTATCACAAACCTGACAGAGTATCAGAAATCGAAGGGCGATGTCAGCGAGGACAAAACCGTCAACTGGATGGCAGTCTATGACCTGAACCCGAAGAACAATCAGGACCGCTCCGTCGCACTGACGCTCTTTGAGGATGTGTACGGCGGCAAAATCAACTATATTGCAACAACCTCCGACACCAAGTTCGACGATCTCGCAAACCACATCAACGGCGGAGACCGCATTGATATGTTCCCGTATGAATGGGATGCCGTGCCGAACGGCGTGACCAAGGGGATGTATGACCCGCTCGACAATTACGTCGATTTCAGCAATGCAATCTGGGACGATATGCGCGATTATGCCGAGCAGTATAAGTATGACGGGCATTATTATGTTGTGCCGTATGCCGTCTCCGACCCGCTCGCAATTACATACAGCCGCTCGCTGATGCAGGAGAACGGTCTGAAGGATCCGTATGAGCTCTACAAAAAGGGCGAGTGGAACTGGAATACGTTTCTTGATATGATGAAGCAGTTTGTCGCAAATGCGGACGAGGGCGAGCAGCGCTTCGGCGCCCGCGGCTGGTTCGGTCAGGCAATCGTGCAGTCTACCGGCGATACCGTCATCCGCTATGACGGCAAGCAGTTCACGAATAACATCATGAGCGCCGATATCGAGCGCGCCGAGATTCTCCAGGAGCAGATCAGCAAGCTGGGGCTTTATGACGGCACATGGTATTCCTACTTCCCGGAGGACGGCTCGACGCTGTTCTACGGCATGGCGCCGTGGGCACTGGGCGAGTCCAATGCGAAGAACCCCGACGGCGATATCTTCATCGTGCCGTTCCCGAAGGATCCGGAATCTGACACCTATTATCTGAACATGAACTTCGGCGCATCCATGCTCGTACACAATTCCACACAGGGCGCTGCCGTCGGAACGTATATTACCTGCTGCCGGCTGGAACAGGTCGTCGATCAGTACCGTCAGGCTGCAAAGGAAAAGGCGCTGATTCAGGAGAAAAACGCACAGGGCAAGGTCACGAACTTCATCACTGAGGAGCAGTATGACTTCATGCAGACCTGGTACGATCCGAGCAATATCAAGTGTGTGTTCGATTTCGGCTACGGCATGGGCAGTCTGATGTATAACGAGACCTACGATTACAACACCAGAGGCGTTATGAATAATGTCGCAGATGCGCTGCTTGTTGCTTACGAGGGTACGCCGGATACATGGGCGGAGATCCGTTCGCAGTGGTCGTCGGTTGTCGATTCCGTTGTGGCAGATTATAACGGAAAGCTGAAATAATCAGCCGTCTGAAAGAATGAATTTCATCCACTAACAGCAGATGCACTTGTGCAAAATGCAGAAAAAAGACGGCAAAATTGCCGAACTGCTTGCATTTTTACGCAAATTGTGATATTCTATATGATAGAAATTATGATGAAAGAAGGAAAGACCGGAACGAACTCCGGTCTTTCTTTTGTGTCAGGCGGTTTTTGCCGATACCGCCTGCATTCTCATCAGATCGGGAGGACTGAATCAGATTTTATGAAGATCAAAAAATTCGGAGGTACCGAAAGCCGCATTTACAGTATGGTGCAGCCTATCGCTGAGGAGCTCGGGCTGATCGTCTGGGATGTCCGCTTTGAAAAGGAGGGCGCGCTCTGGTATCTCCGCGTGCTGCTCGACCACGCGGAGCGTGCAGTCAATATCGCGGACTGTGAGGCAGTCACCAGACCGCTCAATAAGCTGCTCGATGAGACCGACCCGATCCCGCAGAGCTATACGCTGGAGGTCGGCTCGGCCGGACTTGAGCGCGAGCTGATCCGCGAGACGCATTTTTCCGCCTGCGAGGGGAGTAAGGTGCGTGTGCGCATGATCCGCCCGCTGGAGGACGGCACGAAAGAGCTCGTCGGAACGCTCACCGGCTTTGACCGCGAACAGATCACCGCTGCCGTCAATGACGAGCCGGTTACGCTGCCGCTTTCTGCTGTGGCATTTGTGAAGCTCGCCGATTTCGATGAGGATGAGGTGCGCCGGGCGGATGCTGCGGACTGAGATGCGCGGCATCACTATGATAATGTATCAGAACTGATATCCCGGACGGGATTTTGAATATTAGGAGGATAACAAACCATGAATGAAGGGTTCTTTGAGGCGCTCGCCGCACTCGGCAACGAAAACAGCGTCGAGCAGGCTCTGCTGGTGGAGAAGATCGAGGCAGCGATGCTGAAGGCTGCCCAGAAGGCGTATCCCTATGCAGAGGACGACGATATCCGGGTGGAAATCGACCCGGCTGCACACCGCTTCGATATTTATATGAAGAAGAGTGTGGTTGAGGGCGAGCCGAAAACGGATTATGAGGTCAGCTACGAAAAGGCAAAGCTGACCAACCCCGACTGCGAGATCGGCGACCTGGTCGAATGTCTGCTCGATCCGGTGAAGTTCGGCAGAAGCATCGCACAGTTTGCAAAGCAGAGCATCCGGACCGATCTGCGAACCATCAACCGCCAGCAGATGATGGAGAAATTTGAATCGAAGGAGCGGCAGATCATCACCGTCAAGGTTACACAGATTGACCCGAACCGCGGCACCGTGACGGTCGAATATGACCACACCGAGCTCTACCTCTCCCGCAATGAGCAGCTCTTTACCGAGACGCTCGTGGACGGCAAGCCGGTCCGCGTCTATGAGCCGCTCAAGGAGGGTCAGCTCATCAAGGTGTTCGTCACGACCATCGCAAACCGCGAAAAGCGCCCGATTCCGCGCATTTCCCGCGTAGACAAGGGCTTTGTCGAAAAACTCTTTGAGCAGGCGATTCCCGAAATCGCAGACGGCACGGTTGAGATTCATGCCGTCTCCCGCGAGGCAGGCTTCCGCTCGAAAATCGCGGTCAGCTCACATGACCCGAATGTCGATGCCGTCGGTACCTGCATCGGCCCGCACAGCTCCCGCATCAATACCGTTCTGAAGGAGCTGCACGGCGAGAAGATTGATATTATCCCGTATTCCGAGGATCCGGAGGAGTTCATTACCCGCGCACTTGCCCCTGCAACCGTCATTTCGACGACCATTGCGGATGACGATACCCGCTCGGCTACCGTCGTTGTGCCGAACGATCAGCTTTCGCTCGCAATCGGCAACAAGGGTCAGAATGCCAAGCTCGCGGCAAAGCTCACCGGCTATAAGATCGACATAAAGCCGGAATTCCCCGATCCGGAGCCGGAATCGGATGTCGATGCGGCGGGCTATGAAATGCTTGACGACGTGAACGAGCTGAACGAGCTCGATTCCGCCGAGTCGTAACCGCCGGGACACCGGAAGGAGGTACACGCGGTATGACACCGAGAAAAATTCCGATGCGGATGTGCCTGGGATGCAATGAGATGAAGCCGAAGCGGGAGCTGATCCGCGTCGTGCATCAGAAGGACGGTGCGATTTTGCTTGATGCGACCGGCAAATGCGCCGGACGCGGTGCATATATCTGTCCGCAGCTTGCCTGCCTGCAAAAAGCAAAAAAGGCAAGACGACTCGAAAAAGCATTTGCCTGCAAAATCTCGGAAGAGATTTATGCTGAGCTGGAGGCTTCGATGCAGCAGGCAGAGGCAGGTGAACCGCATGACTGATCCGACCGGTAAGCTGACCGGGCTCCTGACAATCTGCCGGAAGGCAGGCAAGCTGCTGCTGGGCTTCGATGCCGTAAAGGAAGCTGCACAGCAGGGTCAGCTTTTCAGCATTCTGCTGGCAAGCGATGTTTCACCGAAAACCGAAAAGGAAATCCGGTTTTACGCCGGGGCAGTGCCGATCCGGAAACTGCCGGCGGATATGGATACGCTGAAGCACTGGTTCCGCAAGCGGACTGCCGTTTACGGAATCTGCGAGGCGGGATTTTCGGAAAAGGTGCTCGCACTGCTGCCGGAGAATGCACCTGATTTGTAAAACGAGCGCGGTGTTCCGACAGAAACGGAGTGCCTGCGATGAACCGTATGCGGCACACGCCGCAATGAGCCGATAGGAGGGAATTGCCTATGCCAACAACAAAGGTCAAGCTGAGTGAGTTTGCTGCCGATCTGAATCTTCCGGCGCAGGAGGTCATCGACTGCCTGAAGAAAACAGATGATAAAACGCGCAAAACAACCTCTGCACTGACAGATGCAGAAATGAATTATCTGCTGGAATACTATACGCAGCAGAAGCAGGTGCCGAATTTCGACGCCTACTTCGCAGACCGCTCTGCCGCGCCGCAGAAGGCTGCCGCAGCCGCGAAAAAACCGGAACGCACCGCAAAGCCGGAGACTGTTGCACGCCCCAAAAAGGCGGAGGCGAAAAAAGCGGAGAAGCCAGAGAAAACAGATAAGCCCGCGAAAGAGAAAAAGCCGCAGCCCGAAAAAGCTGCCGCCGCAGCGCCGCAGAACACCGCTGCACCCGCTCCTGCACCCGCTGAAAAGCCTGAGCAGACGGCTCCGGCGGCTGAGACAAAGCAGCCAAAGCCGGAAACCGCTCCGGCTGCACAGAACACCGCTCCGGCGGCGGAATCTGCCGCAGATGCGGCGCCCGCTCAGCCTCATGTTCTGACCGCTGCCGAGACCGAGCGCCGCGCAAGAGAGCGCGCTGCACTCTATGAGAAGCAGCAGGCGGAAAAGGCTGCCAGACGCGAGAAAAATCAGAAGAAGCAGCAGCAACAGCAAAAGGCTCAGGAGGCCACTCCGAAAAAAGCAGCAGAGCCCAAGAAGCCGGAGACGCAGCCGGCGCCTGCTGCAAAGCCGGCGGCGCCCGCTGCACAAAGTACTGCTCCTGCCCCGAAAAAGCCGCAGCCCGCTCCGCAGCCGCGCAATACGCAGAAAGCGCCGAAGAAGCCTGCAAAAGCGCAGGAGCGCGGCGAGCAGATCAAAATGTCCGGCGATTTCGCTGCCACGACAGAGGTTCAGCCGAGCCAGCAGCGCCATACGGTCGATACCCGCGGTACTTACGTCGATCTTGACAAGTACAATGAGCGCTATGAGCAGATTGCTCCGCAGGGCAGAGGCGGCAAAAATGACAGCCTCTCTGTAAAAAAGCAGAAAATCAATCAGAAATCGCAGCAGAGAAAGCAGCAGGCACGCTCCGGCAAGGCGCGTGAGACCGAGGCGGAAAAGCTGCGCCGCTTAGAGCTTGAGCGTGCCAGAAAGCAGCAGCTCAAGGTCATGATTCCCGACAGCATTGTCGTCAGCGAGCTTGCTTCCCGCTTAAAGGTTCAGGTGAACAATGTCATCAAAAAGCTCATGGGACTCGGCGTTATGGCGAACCTGAATGAAGAAATTGATTTCGACACCGCTGCGCTGGTCGCAGAGGAACTCGGCGCAAAGGTGGAGCATGAGGAGATCGTGACGATTGAGGAGCGCCTCATCACCGACGAGGCGGATCCGGAGGATTCCCTCGAGGAGCGCAGCCCGGTTGTTGTCGTCATGGGTCACGTTGACCACGGCAAGACCTCCATTCTCGACCGCATCCGCAATGCGAATGTCACTGCATCTGAGGCGGGCGGTATTACCCAGCATATCGGTGCATATCAGGTAAAGCACGACGGCAAGGTCATCACCTTCCTCGATACGCCGGGTCATGAGGCATTTACCTCGATGCGTGCCCGCGGCGCCAATATCACCGATATTGCAATTCTCGTTGTTGCGGCGGATGACGGCATCATGCCGCAGACCGTTGAATCCATCAACCACGCAAAGGCTGCCGGCGTTTCCATTATTGTTGCCATCAACAAAATGGATAAGGAAGGCGCAAACCCCGACCGCGTCAAGCAGCAGCTTACCGAATATGAGCTCGTCTGCGAGGAGTGGGGCGGCGACACAATCTGTGTGCCGGTCTCTGCGAAAACCGGCGAGGGCATCGAGGAGCTGCTCGAAAATATCCTGCTCGTTGCGGAGGTGCGCGAGCTGAAAGCAAACCCGCACCGCAGAGCAAAGGGAACGGTTATCGAAGCACGCCTCGATAAAGGCCGCGGTCCGATTGCAACCATTCTCGTGCAGAACGGTACGCTGCACACCGGCGATGTGATTATCGCGGGTACCGCCGTCGGCAGGGTTCGCGTTATGACCAACTATAAGGGCAAGGTCGTCAAGGAGGCAGGGCCTTCTGTGCCGGTCGAGATTACCGGTCTTGCAGAAGTGCCGAGCGCAGGCGATGTGTTCAATGCGGTTGAGGATGAGCGCCTTGCGAAGGAGCTTGTCGAGCAGAGAAAGCATGAGGCGAAAGAGGAGCAGTTCAAGAGCTACCGCAAGGTCACGCTCGACAACCTGTTCTCGCAGATCGCTGAGGGTGAGATGAAGGAACTTCCGATCATCGTCAAAGCGGATGTGCAGGGCTCTGTCGAGGCTGTTACACAGTCGCTCGAACGGCTTTCCAACGATGAAGTCCGCGTGAAGGTGATTCACGGCGCTGTCGGTGCAATTTCCGAGAGCGACGTCATGCTCGCAACTGCTTCCAATGCAATCATCGTCGGATTCAATGTCCGCCCGATGCCGGTTGCAGCAGATACCGCGGCAAGAGACGGCGTCGATATCCGCCTGTACCGCATTATCTATGATGCAATCGAGGAAATCTCGACCGCTATGAAGGGTATGCTCGCGCCGAAATACCGCGAGGTACAGATGGCACGGATCGAGGTGCGGCAGGTTTATCACATCTCCAGCGTCGGCACGGTTGCCGGCTGCTATGTCACCGAGGGCAAGGTCACGCGGCAGTGCAAGATCCGCGTTGTGCGTGACGGCATCGTCGTCGCGGAGGATCAGATCGACTCGCTCCGCCGCTTCAAGGACGATGTGAAGGAGGTTGCAACCGGATACGAGTGCGGCATCTCGCTCGAACGCTTCGCCGATATCAAGGAGGGCGACGTCCTCGAAGCCTTTATTGTCGAAGAATATCGCGAGGACTAATGCATATTATTTCAAAAAACGCTGCATTCCGCATTCACTGCGCAGAATGCAGCGGGAAACAGAACAACAATCCTGTGAAAATAGGGACATAAAAACGATTTGGAGGGATTCAAAATGGAAGAGCTCAGAATGAGCAATGCGGATATGCTTCAGTACTGCAACGAGGCACTGGCATGGGAGGACTTCGGTCCGATTGACACCCTGTTTTTTGAGACCGTGAAACGGATTATCACCGGCGAGATCAGCCCGATGGAGACAGATGATTCTCCGGAGAGCATCTTCGACGAAGAGGGCTTTTTCAATGAAACCGAAACAACGGGAGATTACTATAATCCCGATCAGGAAGGTTCCATCACCTTCTGACAGGAGGCAGTATGGCAAGTTTTAAGATTGACCGCGTGCAGGAGGACATCCTGCGCGAGCTGACCGCGATTCTCCGTGAGCTGAAGGATCCGCGCATTACGCCCGATCTCACAATCGTGCGCGCAGAGCTTTCAGGCGATATGGGGCACTGCAAGGCGTATGTTTCCAGCCTTTCCGGGCTCGATCATGCGAAACAGGCGTGCAGAGTGCTGGGCACAGCCTCCGGGTTCATCCGGAGAGAGCTGTTTCATCGGCTGAAGCTGCGCAAATCGCCGGAGATGCATTTTATCGCCGACGATTCCATTGCCTATGCGGCGGATATCAGCGAAAAACTCAACGGTCTGGGGCTGACCGAGGGCAATGCACCGGCAGCCGACGACGATTCCGAATTCTGAGAAAGGGAGGCACCTGCTATGGAGCAGAACGGAGCCGGATGCAGAGAAATCGACAGCAGAGCGGCATTTGCACTGCTGAAGGGACTGGAGGATGCGGAGATTCTCATTCACCGCTCTCCGGACGGCGACTGCATCGGCGGCGGCTATGCGCTGCACCGGATTCTGAACAGTATGGGCATCCGTTCACGCGTGGTCTGTGCCGATCCGATCCCTGCACTGTACCGGGATATCACCGGCGGCATCAACTTTGAGGAGTTTGTGCCGAAGGTGCGCATTTCGATTGATGTTGCAGACAGAAAGCTCTTCGGCGATCTGACCGAGGAACAGAAAGACAGCGATATCCTGCTCTGCATCGACCACCACATTTCCAATACGCACTATGCGCAGAACCTCTGCTGGGATCCGCATTCTGCGGCGGCGTGCGAGGTGCTCTTCCGGCTGATGAAGGACAACGGAATTGCGCTGACAAAGGAAATCGCGCTGTGCCTCTATACCGGCATTGCAACCGATACCGGCTGCTTCCAGTTCAGCAATGCGGACGCCAATGCGTTTGCGGCGGTTGCGGAGATCAAGAGAGCGTTTCCCGATCTGCCCTATGCACGGCTCAACAGAGAACTGTTTGTGCTGAAATCGCAGGGGAGACTGAAGCTCGATGCAAAGCTCATGCAGGATATCCGCATTTCCGAAAGCGGCAAAACAGCAGTGATCTTTCTGCCCTATGCGCTGATGAAGCGCTACCGGCTCTCCGCCGATGAGGTGGACGGCGTTGCGAATCTGCCGATGCAGATCTGGGGCGTCGAGGTCGGCATTACCGTCAAGCAGCAGGAGGACGGCTCTTACCGTATCTCGCTGCGCGGCGGCGATCACGCCGATGTGTCTGCAATTGCACAGCATTTCGGCGGCGGCGGGCATGTGAAAGCAAGCGGCTGCTCTGTGCATGACGGCGACCCGGAGGAGGTTTGCAGAATGCTCTGCGATGTGTCGGAGGCGATGCTGAAGGCATGGAGCTGAGCGGAATTCTTGTGATGAACAAACCGCAGGGCTTCACATCCTTCGATGTGATCGGCAAGCTGCGGGGAATTCTGAAAATGCGGCGGCTCGGGCATACCGGGACGCTTGATCCGATGGCGGAGGGCGTGCTGCCGGTGCTGGTCGGCACGGCGGCGAAAGCCTGTGATCTGCTGCCGGATGAGACGAAAATCTACCGCGCCGGGTTTCAGCTCGGTACAGTGACCGATACGCAGGACAGCACAGGGCACATCCTCGAAACGCACCCGGTTTCTGTTTCAGAGGATGCGCTCAGGCGCGTGCTGCCGCAGTTTACCGGCGAGATTCAGCAGATTCCGCCGATGTATTCTGCGGTGCAGATCAACGGCAGGCGGCTTTATGAGCTTGCGCGCGAGGGAAAGGAAATCGAACGGGCAGCGCGGACGGTTCAGGTCAGCTCGCTCCGGCTGCTTTCCTTCCATCCCGAAACCGGCAGGGGAGAGGCGGAGATTGTCTGCGGGAAGGGTACCTATGTCCGCACGATTCTGCATGACATCGGGCAGGCGCTGCACTGCGGTGCGATCATGACCGCGCTGAAAAGAACCGCTGCCTGCGGCTTTACCCTGCAAGATGCCTATGATTTTGCAGCGGTGCAGCTGGCGGCAGACGAAAACCGTCTTTCTGCGCTGCTGATTCCGACAGACCGGCTCTTTTCCGCTTATCCGGCGCTGCACCTGACAGAAAAGCAGGCACAGCATTATCGGAACGGCGTCAGGCTCGGGCTGACTCAGCTCTGCGGGCTGCAACCCGATGCCGGATGCTACCGCGTTTACGGCGCGGACGGCACATTCTTCGGGCTCGCAAAACCCGATTATTCCGCAGACTGCCTGCGGATCGTGAAAAATCTATGAAAGGATGATCGGCATGATCCAGGAACTGCATGAAGCACCGAATCCGGCGAGAAACCGTATTATCGCCGCGCTCGGCGTGTTTGACGGCGTACATCTCGGACACAGACGTGTCCTGACACGGGCAGTCGCGATGGGCGCCTGCCACGTTGTCACCTTTGCTGCGGATTCCATGCCCAAAAAGCAGGGGCGGCCGGTTCACTATATCTACCATGATGAGCAGAAGCGCCGTCTGCTGATGACCTGCGGCGCGGATGCCGTATTTGCGCTGCCGTTCGGCGAAATTCAGGAGCTCGACGGCGAAAGCTACTGCAAGCAGATTCTCAAGGAGCGGCTCTCTGTGGATGCGGTTGTCGTCGGAGAGGATTTCCGCTTCGGCAAAAATGCTTCCTGCGGGGCTGCCGATTTGCAGCGCTTCGGGAAAAAATACGGCTTTGAAACCGTCATTGTGCCGCAGATCCGGGATGAGGCGGGGCTGCCGGTTTCTTCGAGCCATATCCGATTTCTGCTCGAGAGCGGGCAGATTACGAGCGCGAATATGCTGCTCGGCGCCGATTACCAGATTCTTGCGCACGTTACCGGCGGGCTGCATCTCGCGGGGCCGAAGCTCGGATTCCCGACCGCAAACCAGCTCTTTGAGCCGTGGCAGTGCATTCCGCGCATGGGCGTCTATGCGTCCTTTGCCGAGATCAATGACATCTGGGTACCGGCTATTACCAATATCGGCGTGCGCCCGACTGTAACCGGCGGCGATGCCGAGCCGCTTGCGGAAACGCATCTCATCGGCTGGAGCGGCGACCTTTCCGGCGCACTGCTGCCCGTGACACTCTGCAAGTTCATCCGCGCAGAGCGGCGCTTTCCTTCCCTCGATGCCCTGAGCGTGCAGATTCAGCGCGATATCCATGCGAGAATGCGTCTGCTGCCCGCAGAAGGAAATGCTGCCGTTACGGAATCGCAATCCTTTTGAAAAGCAGTTTTCGGCTTTTCAACACCGGATTTTCACATAGAGCGATTACAATACTAGTTGTACTTTTTAGTCGCCGCAGGTGTGTCCGCGCACATTCTGCGGAAGGAAAGGCAGGTATAAAATGCAATGATTGAAGTGCGGAATCTGACGAAGCACTACGGAGACAAGCGCGCCGTCAACAACATCAGCTTTACGGTTGAGGACGGGGAAATCCTCGGTTTCCTCGGCCCGAACGGCGCCGGCAAGTCTACCACCATGAATATGCTGACAGGATATATTTCCTCCAGCTCCGGTCAGGCTCTCATCAACGGCGTCGATATCCTTGAGGATCCGATCAAGGCAAAGTCCTTTATCGGCTATCTCCCGGAGCTGCCGCCGCTCTACCTCGATATGACCGTCAAGGGATACCTCAACTATATCTACGACCTCAAAAAATGCAAGCTGCCGCGCAGAGCGCATCTGAATGAGGTCATGAACCTGACCAAAATCAGCGATGTCTCGCACCGCTTAATCAAAAACCTCTCGAAGGGCTATAAGCAGCGTGTCGGCGTCGCACAGGCGCTGATCGGCAACCCGCCGGTTCTGATTCTCGACGAGCCGACCGTCGGTCTCGACCCGAAGCAGATTCTTGAGATCCGGACGCTGATTAAAAAGCTCGGCAAGAATCACACCGTCATCCTCTCCTCGCATATTCTGAGCGAGATTCAGGCTGTCTGCGACCGCATCATCATCATCAACCACGGCGTCATCGCCGCGCACGATACCGCGGACAACCTCTCGAAGAATATCTCGACCGATCACCGTATCATCGCCCGTATTGAGGGCCCGCGTGATGAGATCGTCAAGGCGCTGCGCAATATCGAGGGCATGAAATACTGCCGCGCCGATATGGAGCGCGAAAAAGGCGTTTACGAATACGAAATGGAAGCGGAATCAGGCTCGGATATCCGCCGCGATCTGTTCGCAATCGTTGCGGAGCACAACTGGCCGCTGCTGGCGATGCGCTCTGCGGAAATGACGCTGGAGGATGTGTTCCTCAAGATCACAATGGGCGAGGGTATCGTCATCCCGAACGCGGAGGACAGTGCGCTCGGAGATCAAAAGAAAGGCGGCGATAACTGATGGGTGCGATTTTCAGAAGAGAATTCGGTGCCTTTTTCACATCGAGTATCGCATATATTTTCCTGAGCGTGTACTGGCTCTTTTCGGGCTATTTCTTCTATGCATACTGCCTTTACAGCGGCACAACCGATTTGTCCGGCGTGTTCCAGAATATGTTTATGATCTGTGTCTTTCTGATCCCGATTCTGACCATGCGCCTCTTTAGTGAGGAGAAAAAGCAGAAGACTGAGCAGGGACTTCTGACAGCACCGGTCAGCCTCGGCGGAATCGTCTTCGGCAAGTATTTCGCAGCACTGATGCTCTACACCATTGCGCTGCTGATGCCGTTTGTCTATGCGCTGATCCTCAGCTCCTTCGGTGTTGTGGAATGGGGCATTGTCTTTGCGAATTTCTTAGCGCTCTTTTTGCTCGGCGCCGCGTTTATTGCGGTCGGCACGCTGATTTCCTCCCTCACGGAAAACCAGATTGCTGCGGCAGTCATGAGCTTTGTGCTGCTGATGCTGCTCTATATGATCGACGTCATCAGCAATCTGATCGACAGCACCAAGAACCTGACGCTGCTCCATATCGGCAGCCTGAAGGTCGTGTTCAAGATGCACTGGATCACCGATTTCCTGAGCACGATTTCCTTCTACCGCAAGTATTATGCGATCACCTGCGGCCTGTTCAATGTCTCAACGATCGTGTTCTATGTCAGCGTCGCGATCCTGTTCAATTATTTCACCATCCGCGTATTTGAACGCAGACGCTGGAGCTAAAGGAGGGATACTGCCAAATGAGCAAAAATCAAGACGAAAAGGAACTGCTGACCCCGGACTCTGAACCGGAGACCGAGGAAACCGATATCACCGAAACAGAGAAAGACAGCAAAAAGGGACAAAAGCAGGAGTCTGATAAAAAGCAGGATTCCGCTAAGAAGGAATTCAAAAAGAGCAAGCGCACCCCGAAGGAGGAGGCTGACCGCGCACTCAATAAGGTGAAGCGGCGCAAAAAGCTCAAGTACGGCGCGCTTTCTTTCGCCATTACCGTGATCTTTGTCGCAATCGTCGTTACGGTCAATGTCATCTGCAATGTGCTGGATAAGCGCTATAACTGGAATATCGACCTGACCTCCAGCGGACTCTATGAGATGGATCAGCGGACGGTTGATTATCTGCATAAGCTCAATTCCGATGTCAAAATCACGGTTCTTGCGAACGAGAGCTACTTCCTTGAGGACAACAAGCTCAAGGTTGTCGGCGAAACGCTCAACCGTTTCCGCACCGAATCGAACGGGCATATCTCCGTTGAATATGTCGATACCACGAAGAATCCGGAAGCGGTCACCAAGTATACCGAAAACTACTCCGGCGAGCTCCGTCAGGGCGATGTCGTGATCTCCAGCGGCGAACTCGTCCGCGTGCTTTCAGTTATTGGCGATCTCGTCAGCATTGACCGCTCGCAGTACAGCTATACCTTCATCGGCGAGCAGTCGCTGCTCTCCGCAATTGTCGGCGTCACCGACCTCAACCCGATCACCATTGCGCTGATTGATTCCAATAACGGCGATTCGATCTTCCACCCGAATGATCTCTATAACATCGTCGGCCTCCGCGATCTGCTCGAAAAGAACAATTACACAATCGACCGGCTCGATCTTGCGACGGATGAACTTTCGACGGAAAAATACGACTACGCTATCCTCTTTGCACCGTATTCCGATCTGACCGAGGCACAGGTTCAGAAGCTGACCGACTTCCTCAGCAATGACGGCAAATACGGCAAGAACCTGATCTACTTCGCAAGCCCCTATCAGAGAAGTATGCCGAATCTCGACGAATTCCTCGAGGTCTGGGGCATTCAGACCGAGCGGTCGGTACTGGTCGAAAGCAACCAGAATACGGCGCAGATAATCCCGGTGCTGATGGAGCAGAGCGATGATTACCAGAACAGCTACTATCCGGCAACCAGCGTGCCGCTCGTTACACCGGAGGAGCACGTTCTGAATCAGAACTTCTCCGGCAAGCTCCCGGTTGCGGCACCCTTCTGCCTGCCGGTCAAAACCCTGTTTGAGTCGAACTCCGGCAGAACGACTGAGGTTCTGCTCAAGACCGCAGACACCTGCCAGACCGCTCCGCTCACCGAGGGCGGCGCTTCCAATGAAACACCGGCAAGCTATAATGCTGCCGTGCTCGCGACCACTACCTTCACCGAAAACAGCGAGACCTATACCAGCCAGCTGATTGTTTACGGCTCGTCATTCTTTCTGAATGCGCCGATCACCAGCAATGCCGATACCTACGGCAATGCGGATTATTTCATCTCCATGCTGAATAAGCTGACCGGCAAGGACAACACCATTACCATCGCGGAGAAGAACCTGAATCCGACTATGATTACGATTACCGAACAGCAGCAGAAGAGACTGCGGAATGTCACTATGATCGCCTTCCCGCTGACGGTCGCAGTCATCGGTATTCTGGTCTATCTGAGGAGAAAGAATAAATGAACAAAACGCTCAAAGGAATTCTCGGCGGAGGCGCGCTGCTTGCCGTACTCGGCGGCGTGCTCGCCGTCCTGAAGATTACCGAGAAGAAGCCGGAGCAGGATTCCTCCTCTTCCGCAGGGGAAGATACGGTCATGCTCTGGCACGCAGAAAGCGATGCAATCAGCCGGATTACCGTCGAACCCGCAGACGGCGAGAAATATGTCGCGAACCGCAGAATCGACAAGGTTGAGTCAACCGATCTCAACGGCTCTACCGTTACGGAGGACGTTGCGAACTATTACCTTGAGGGCTATGAGGATCTGCCGATGAGCACTGTCAGCATCCGGCTGCTCGCGACCCGTGCGCCGGAGCTCGCTGCCGTCGAGACCGTTCTGGAGAATGCTTCTGACGACGATCTGTCCCGCTTCGGGCTCGATCACCCGACCCGCGTTTCCTATGTCGTGGACGGACAGGATGCCCCCATTGTGTTCATGATCGGCAACAAGACAACCGTCGGCTCGAACTACTATCTCCGCATGGACGGCAGCAATACCGTCTATACTGTTTCCGAATCCGCTATGGAGCCGTTCCTGAAAAATGTCAAGGACTACCTTGGCACGACTGTCATCGCGGAGCAGGCGGAAAATGACCAAACTATTGTGAAGTCTGTCCGGATCGAGAGAAAAGATCTCGATTACGATATTTTCCTGAAATATGACGAGACAATCTCCGAGACCGACCGCAGCGGCGGCATGGCAATGCACACAATGGTCGAGCCGTTTCCGTGTATGCTCAGTCCGGACAAATCCGCTGACGCGACGCACGGACTCTTCGGGCTGACCGCTGCCGAGATCCTGACGCCGCATCCGACGCAGGAGCAGATCGGCGCCTGCGGCTTCTCCGATCCGTTTGTTACGGTCACAATGGAGACCGATGACGGCAAGCTGACCGTTTTCCGGCTCGGCGATACCTACAAGTCCGATGACGGCAATCAGTATTACTACGGCATGGTCGAGGGCATCAACTGCATTTACGGCTTCTCGGCTGACGCGACGATCTATGACAATGTTGTGCCGGGCGACATCTCCTCCAAGAATATCGTCAATCTCTATGTCTGGGATGTCGGACATCTGAAGCTCTCGGCAAACGGCACAACGCTTGATTTCACGGGCAGCGGCACCAGTCAGGACGATTACAAGCTCACCCTGAACGGTTCGGCATATGAAGATAACGAGCGCTACCGCCAGCTTTATGCATTCCTGCTCGAAACAAAGGCGGAGGATCTCATTCTTGAGAAGATTGAGCCCGAGGGCGATCCGCTTGCTGAGATTTTTGTCGAGCAGCTCGGCGGCAGCCACAGCTATGACATTAAATTCTATACTGCCGGCACACAGAAGGTTTATGTTTCGGTCAACGGAGAGATTCGCTTCCGCTGCCGGAAATCCTTTGTCGAAACGCTGATTCATAATATGGAGATCTTCTCCGATCCCAATGAGGCGATTAAAGTAACCTGGTAATTCTGTGTGCGGCGTATCTTCTGCAATGAGAAAAAGGGAGGTCAATACGATGAGCGAAACCTATTTTACCTATAAGTCACGCCCTGTCGTGCGGAGCGGAAAGACGGTTTATTACGGCAGCATGGCAGAGCCCTATGTTGTCATGATGAACGTCACTTCCGAGGAGCAGCTGTTTGATATCAAGGCGGCTACCGAAATCAAATGCTACCTGATGAAAACAGACAAGAACCTGAATCCGATGCAGGCGATCTCCAAGACGGCAGTTCGTCCGTCACTGTTTGAAGCGCTTGAACTCGCGGCTGCATGGCTGCGTGCGACGGAGCGCCCCGCAAGCTGATCTGTCAAGCCCGGTTCCCTTTATCAGGGGAGCCGGGCTTTTGCTTTTTTTGCGCATAGAATGCAAAATGACAGGCGAATATGCTTTTCTGATATTGACAGCCGGAGCGGGTGCAGTGTATAATATGAAAAAAACGGAAACCGGAGGATTTTGACATTGAAACGGGAAGCAGAATTCAGAGAACGCGCCGCAGCACTGGTGCAGCAGATGACACTCACTGAAAAGCTCGGTCTGCTGACAACGCATCAGCAGCCGATTGAACGGCTCGGAATGCCGGAATTTTATATCGGGACAGAGGTCGCAAGAGGCTTTGTCGGGCGCGAGCCGGAGCGGTTCTCGACCGTTTTTCCGCAGCCGGTCGGCATCGCCGCGACCTTTGATGCGTCTCTTGCGGAGCAGCTCGGCGCCATCGCAGGAAATGAATGCCGCGCCTATTACAATCAAACCCATAAGGGCGGGCTCTGCGTCTGGGGACCGACCGTTGATATGGAGCGCGACCCGCGCTGGGGACGCACCGAGGAGGCTTACGGCGAGGATGTCTGCCTTGCCGGGACGATGAGTGCTGCTCTGACCCGCGGCATGGCGGGCTGCGACGGTACCTACATGAAAACGGTGCCGACGCTCAAGCATTTCTGCGCGAACAATACCGAGGAGACCCGTGCGCACGGCGACTCCTTTCTGCCGCCGCGCCTGAAATATGAATACTACTATGCTGCATTTATGCCGGCGGTCTGTGAGGGCGGCGCCCGGAGCGTCATGGCGGCGTACAATGCGGTCAACGGCGTCCCGGCAATGTGCAACCCCGATCTGCGGGAGATTCTTCATGCAAAATGGGGGCTGTGGTTTGCCGTGACGGACGGCGGCGCCTTCTCGCAGAATCTGACCGCTCATCGCTACTGCCGCAGCTATGCTGAGACGCTCGCGGAGACCCTGAAAGCGGGCTGCGAGATCATGACCGACAGCGACGAGCTGACCGCTGAGGCGGCAAAAAAGGCGCTCGCAGAGGGGCTTCTGACACAGGCAGAGCTCGATCATGCAATCGAAAATGTCGTATACGCGCGGCTTCGGCTCGGGATGCTCGCCGAGGACTGCCCCTTTGACGGCATCACGACGGAGATCGTGGACAATGAAAATGCAAGGGCAGTCAACCGGCGCGCTGCCGAGGAGCAGATTGTGCTGCTGAAAAATGACGGGCTTCTGCCGGTTTCTGCCGGGGATGCACCGGCTAAAATCGCAGTTGTCGGAGCGCTTGCGGACGAAAACCTCATGGACTGGTATACCGGCCATTTCCGCGATGCGGTGTCGGTTCTGGAGGGCGTGAAGCGGGAGTATCCGCAGGCGGAGATCAGCACGGATTCGCTCTGGGATCTCGCCGCAATCCAATGCGCAAACGGGAAATATCTCTCGGTTCACAGCGACGGCAGCGTGACCGCCGACGCAGATCGGATCGGCGACGACGAGCTGTTTGAAATTCAGCGCTGGGGTGAAAACTGGAACAATTTTTATGCGAAAAAGGCTGCGCGGTATGTCCGCCTGTGCGATGACGGCACGCTGCGTCTGCACAACCGCAGGGTGTATGACTGGTTCACGAAAGAAACCTTCCGGCTGATTGACACGCCGGCGGGCACGGTCATCGAGGAGCCGCTGTTCGGGCGGCGGCTGACCGCAAAACAGGACGGCAGCATCACGCTCACAGAACAGCACGCCGTTCTGCCGGAGAGTTGCTTCCGAATCAGTATTCAGAGCAGCGGCACAGCGCGTGCAAAGGCAATCGCCCGCGAAAACGATCTGGTGCTCTACTGCGTCGGCAATCATCCGGTGCAGGTTGCGAAGGAATGCTATGACCGCAAAACACTGCGGCTCAATGTGCAGGAGGGCATGGCGGAAGCGCTTTTCACCGAGAACCCGAAAACCGCGCTGATTCTGATATCCAGCTATCCGTATGCAATCTGCCGCGAGCAGGAAATTCTGCCGGCTGTGCTGTATTCCACACACGCCGGGGCGCATCTCGGCGAGGCGGTTGCGGGGGCGGTCTCCGGCAGAGTGAATCCTGCGGGCAGACTCCCGATGACATGGTACCGCTCCGAAGCCGATCTGCCGGATATCCAGGATTACGATATCGAATCCGCCGGCACAACCTACCTCTATTTCCGCGGTAAGCCGCTGTATCCGTTCGGGTTCGGGCTTTCGTATTCCGATTTCCGCTACCTGAATCTGACGGTGCGGGCGCAGGAAGGCGGCGCCGAGGCGGAGATCACCGTGCAGAATACCTCCTCCCGCGTCGGCGACGAAGTGGTGCAGGTGTATTTTGATCTGGCACATTCGGCAGTCTCGCGCCCGCTCCGGAAGCTCTGCGGCTTTTCCCGCGTGCGGCTCGCGGCGGGCGAAACAAAGACGGTTGCAATCCGGATTCCCGCGTATCTGCTGCAATATTTCGATGTTCGGACGCAGGAGATGCGGACGGAGCCTGGCGTCTATCGCTTCTATGCCGGCGGCGCTTCCGACCGGCTGCCGCTCTGTGCGGAGCTTACGTTCGGCGGTGCGCCCGAATCACTCCGGAGCCGCTGCTTTGAGGCGCAATATTATGACAGTGCATCCGGCGTTCGCATCGGTTTTTCACGCGAGCTCGGCAGGCATTATGTCAAAGCGGTCGGCTGGAGTGCGGCGCTTGTCTATGACGGCGTGCCGCTGCGGGGAATGCGGACACTGACCGTTCGTGCGGCGGCGCTGACCCAGCCAGGGACGCTTTCTGTCGGGATATGCGGAGAGACGTGTAGCATTCCGGTTGCGCCGAGCGACGGCTTCTCCGATTTTCGTGCGTATTCTGTCGCTCTGCCGCAGAATCTGCCGGATTCCGGGACGCTCCGGCTAACGGTTCCCGGCGGGATTCAGATTCTGGATATCTGCGTTTCTGAATAAAGCAAAGAATGCAAATATAAAAAACACCCGCGCCGGACCGATCGGCTGCGGGTGTTTTGTACCGGAAATTATCCTTGCAGGGTGCGCAGATGATAAAACTCACCCTTTTTCGCCATAAGTTCCTCATAGCTGCCGTACTCCGACACATCGCCGTCGCGGATGACCGCGATTTTGTCCGCATTCCGGATTGTCGAGAGCCGGTGCGCGACAATCAGCGTGGTGCGGTTCTGCACGAGCGCATCGACGCTTTCCTGAATCTTCCGCTCAGAGACGGTATCCAGCGCAGATGTTGCTTCATCCAGAATCAGAATGCGCGGATCGCGGATAAACGCACGGGCGATTGAGACGCGCTGCCGCTGTCCGCCGGAGAGATCGTTTCCGTCAATCAGGATTTGTCCGGAATCCGGCCGGAGAAAGCCGATTACCAGATTCAGCAGCGTGCTTTTTCCGACGCCGGATGCACCGACAAATGCGACCGTTTCGCCCTGCCGGATCGTCAGATTCAGATGCCGGATCACGGGCTTGTCCGCATTCGGAAGGCGGAAGCAGAGATCGCGGAATTCGATCTGCCCGTCAACCCGTTCGATCGAAGGCTTGCGGCTGTTGTCCTCTACGTCGCCGCAGAGCATGATATCGCCGATCGAATTGACCGATTCGAGCCCTTTTGCAATAATCGGGATCAGTGTAATCACACCGCTGACCTGATTGACAATCGTTGCAAAATAGGTCTGATACATCACGACGTCGCCCGGGCGGATGAGGTTTTTGTAGGCAAGATATCCCGTAAAGGCGAGGCACAGCACCTGAAACAACTGGACGGATGCCCAGCTCACCGAGCCGAAAAAGGATTGCCTTCGCATAAAAATATGTATGAAAGTAATTCGTCAGCACATTCTGCAAAATCAGCACTGCCATAATCGCGGTGTTGATGAGAATGATGCGCATGGTATTTTCATTGTGCTCCGTTGCGGCATTGATGATATTGGCGGTCGTGATCGGCAGAACCCAGACCGGCGGGAGAATATAAAGAACATTTTGAAAAATCGTATAAATCTACTTTTCTTTCCGGGATTTTGCAAAGGAAAACAGAGATTGCGGTCGAATAAATCTCCGTAGGGGTGCAGAAAAGCGCTCCTCTGCCGATCCGCACAGAGGAGCGCGCTTTCTGTTATGGGATTCTGAGAACCGTTTACCGGCTGATTGTGACGGTGCAGGCGCCGTTTTCGATTGCGCCGACCGTAATCGTCAGCCCGGGATCGACGGTCTGCCCGCCGTTTGCATCGTACCAGCGGAAGCCGGAGATGCTGCTGTTGATGACGGCGCCGCTGTGATAGAAATTATCGGTATTGGTGTCGTCGATAATGCGGATCAGGCGTCTGCCCTGATCGTTGTTCGTGAAGCTGCTGCCGCTGGCATAGCGGAAGTAGGTGTTCCAGTCATACTGGGTCGTCGCGTCGATGTGATACACGCGGACACCCTCGCCTGCGGTCTGCCACCACGCCGTATTCCGCCCGATGCCGCTGTTATTGCCGTCCTTTGTCGCATACTCCAGAATAAAATATTCGGAGAAATAATCGTCGGCGAGCTGCCCGTTCGGGATGATGATGCAGTTGCCGGCGTCTGTCTGTGCATTGCGCAGGGTAAAGGTCTGTGTGCCCTTTGCCGCATCGTAGATCTGCACCTGATTCTGCCGGTACCAGCCCTCAATGAGCTTTGAGAATGCGCCGAAATCAGAGCCGGCATCGGTGTCCATCAGCTCGACGCCCGCGGGACCGTGCATTCCCTCGCTGTCATCGGTCGTGAACAGATAGTAGTCCGGGAGACCGGTGCAGTGACCGAGCTCGTGGCAGTAGCTGCTGATATAGTTGACGTAATTGGTCGGAGATTCAATCTGCGCATTGCCGGTGATGATATGCCCGACGCTGACGCCGTCAACGCGGTAATTTGGATCGCCGAACGCGCCTGCGCACGGCCACCAGTTGTCATTGCCCGCTTTTGTCGGTGCGGTGAAAAGCGTCGCGTCGATTCTGCCGTCGCCGTTGCCGTCAAACTGTGAAAAATCGACCTGATCCTTGAATGCATCATAGCATTCCTCGGCAATCTTCACCTTGTTCTGATCGTAAGCCGCCTGATTTTCCTTTGTTGTATAGCGGAACACCTGTCCGCTGAAATCCATGATGCCCTTCGAGGCTCTGCCGTAAAATGCCGGAAAGCTCTCGAACGGATAGCACGCGCTGGATTCATCTGCCGCGCCGAACGAGATCTGATTGAGCTGATCGAGCGTCGGCTCATAGTCATAGCGGCAGTCCGGGAAATCGACATAGAACACGACCAGTCTTGCCTTGCCCTGTGTCGGGAGCGAGGCGCCGTGCTTTGCCATATTTGCGGCGATGAACGCGCTCTGATCTTCCTCCGGAACAGCGGGCGCCGTGCCGGGAAGAAGCATCCGCTTCAGAATTGTGAGGTCTGCGGCATTCAGCGCGCCGCTGCTGTCGAGGTCGCCGGCATTCCAGTCCGGCAGTTCTGTCCAGAACTCCCCGTTCAGCCATCTGTACAGCAGCGTGACATCGTTCCGGTCAACCTGACCGCTGCGGTCGATATCGCCGCGCAGGGGCGTATCATCCTGATGCGGGTCGGGATCCTGCTGCTCCGGCAGTGCATTTGCAAGGTCAAATCTGCCGGCTTCGTCCTTGATTTTTGTCCACATATAGCGCAGCATCCAGCCGTCGAAGTTCGTGATCTTCGCGGCAGAACCCGCCATCATAATCGAATTCTCGCCGCCGGGGAAGCCGCCGGGCGGGAAGCCGTCCGATTCGCCCTCGCCGCCGTAGAAATCGGTCATACCGAAGCCGTGACCGATCTCATGCTCCATCACATGAAGGCTGCCGTAATTCAGCATCCCGAGATAGGCAGTATCGGAGAGGCGCTGTCCCCAGTCTCCGCCGCAGCCGCCGATATCCGGGAAGCCCTGCGTTGCCCACATATACATATCAAAGCGTTTGTCAAGCCCGCCCGGATATTCATAGCCCGGCTCTGCGAAATGGTCAAAGCGCGAGAGCGCAGAGGGTGCGTAGGGCTCTCTGTCGGGAATGGTATCCCTGCCGTTTGAGGTGTCATACTGCGCATCGTAATATTTCGTATCGGTATATACGACCTCGTCATCGTGCAGATCGAGCAGGCAGCTCTTGTCGATGACCGCCCAGCCGACAACTCTGACGTCGATGTGCTCATAAGGCCAGTTTTCGTAGCCCGCAAGCCAGTCGTTCCAGTCGTTGATGCAGGTCGAGAGCATGGTCTCGAACTGCTGCCGCTGCTCATAGGTCACGGTGCGGTAAGACTGCCATTTGACCACATAATTGATCGAGCCCTTGCCCGCGACAATCTGATCGAAGATTGTGTTGCGTCTGCCGGTAGAATTTTCGCGCACAATGCGGTTCTGCCAGATCCAGTCAGCCGCATACTGAAAATCTGCGGGCAGGTCGCTGATGGTTGCAGCCGAGGCGGTGACGGCAGCAGGCAGCGAGACCTGCGGCACCGCGATCGGCGTGAGCGTGACGGCTGCCGCGAGCAGTGCGGCAGCGATTCTCTTTTTCTTCATATGATTCTCCCCCGAAAACAGTGTTTCTTTTTTTGCATTCCGCAGCTCACGGCAAGCCGCCTCTGAAGGGGTCGGGGCGGGCACACAGTCAGATGCGAAAGGCGTTCGGATAAACGGCGGCAGCAAATGCGCCGTCCGTTATTTTTATTGTACTCTGTTTTTCCGGCGGCGTCAATGGAGAATTGCATAATATTGATGTGCTATTATACGCACAGTATCACATATAGATGCAAAAAAGCGTTGATATTTCATGATTGTGTGACACAATATTACACACAGCACAAAAAAAGTGTCCCTTTGTTCTGAGAGACGCACAGTCTGTCGAGAAACTTAAGGCAACACCGCACAAAGCCCGCCTGACGGCTTGGCGGCGCATCTGCTTGCATCTTTTCCGTCATCTTGCACAGAAATTCCTTGCTGGGCGCCAGCCCAGCG
>Ga0310691_10001681_pt1 | contig 32921 bp, 22 predicted proteins | sample 176DNAGHGlowgp2_FD_203887 | JGI IMG/M metagenome (GOLD analysis project Ga0310691, IMG submission 203887) | Sheep rumen microbial communities from Palmerston North, Manawatu-Wanganui, New Zealand - 1766 DNA GHGlow gp2 (v2) (version 2) | ecosystem: Host-associated > Mammals > Digestive system >... | reverse complement strand
GACGTGAGTGGCTCTGGACATACCAGCATTGCAACGTTCAGCGGCACCCTTGAGGCCGCCATCGACCCCACCACGAAGATGCCCTACCGCATCACGGGCCTCAATGCACCCCTGTTCACTACTCTGACCGGAACAGTGAAGAACCTCGTGCTGGAAGATGTCAGCATCAGTGGCAACACCGGCGACACGGGTGCCATAGCATGTAAGGCCGATGGTACTGCCCGTATCTATAATGTAGGTATCCTTAGCGGCCAGGTAGGCGGCACAGGTAATACGGGCGGCCTTGTAGGTCTTCTTGATGGTACAGCTCGCGTCATCAACTGTTATAGTTATGCTAACATCACGGGGGGAAGTGAAAAGGGAGGAATTGTCGGTAATAATAATAAGACTTCTAAACAGGGTGCTATCACAACGATGGTGATGAACTGCATGTTCTATGGAGATATTGCCGACGGTAATACGATAGCCCCTATCTATGGGGGTAAGGAAATTACTAATGCTTCCGGAGGTCTGCCAAACTATAACTTCTACCGTTATAGGTCTCGGTACAGTATCACGAAAAAGATTACAAAATATAATTGTGCTTTGGCGATGGAAGAAAAGTTCATCAATCGCTTCGAACGCTATCGCCTGCTTCTGAATAGCAACAAGAAATTGGCTGCATGGTATATTACAGGCAATGTTAATGATACTGCCATAATAGCCAAGTGGGTATTGGAGACGGCTGACAGAACCATCAGCAATCCGATGCCTTATCCGATATTGAAAGCACAAGGCAAATATCCGTCCATTATCAATTATGATGCAGAGCATGCCCCTGACAGTGCTGCCGTAGGGCGATTTAAAGGCGGAAGAGTGGGTACGCTGGATGTCACTATCAGCGGCATAGGCGATAATGCATCTTCGCTGGCTAAGTTCACGATGAACCGTACCAGTGTTGACACAACATTGGTAATGACAGACAAGGATGAAGACCGCTTTAACTTTAATTACAAGAAGGTGCAACTGCCTTATTTCAACGAGATGGGAGAAGGCAACTGCACTAAGAACCGTGTCGTGACAGGTTGGGAAATAACGGGTTTTAAAGGTCGCACATCTGACACCTTTGACACTGGCGATAAGTGGGGAGCATACAACTTTGCTGATCGTAATTGTACGAGTAAGGATTTATACAGTAAAACCAAACGTGTGTTCTCGCAGGGGGCCTATTATGATGTGCCCAATGGCGTGACAGGCATCACTATCAAGCCTCACTGGGCAACGGCAGCATACGTGGCAGATAAGAGGTATGATGTGGCATATTCGAACGGTTATAGTGCCGATGAAGTTGAAGACATGGGTGTGCAAACAAACAACGCTGAAAATAAAATCATTAATGGTGACTCCCAGAAGGTATATACCTCTGTAGGGAATGCACGTGGATCGATGACTTTTGCCTCTGATGCCACGGTCTATGACTATGCCGTCGTGCTGGTGGGTAATGTGCATCAGGATGGTAATCCCACGACAGACAATACTCCCTATACCATCATGTCCATTGACATGGATCACGACAATGAACCAGATTACAGCTATATATTTGGTCATGACAATAGAAAGGCTATTTCTCCTATCCGTTTTGATTTCCTCAATATTGTAGGTATTGCAGAGGCCCAGATGCCTAATGGGGCAAGTAAATTCCGTAATGTGTCAATTTTCAATCTGTTGGATTGGTTTGAGATTACGAACACTTGCGTTGTTAATTTTTCACAGTTTGAATATGACAACAGTGCTAAAAATGCTAAAACGGCTGCACCACTTATTTTGCTGGGTGGAACGTTTCAGCAGTTTGTTTCTACGCAAAACTCTACGCTCGATTATACAAATAAGAAAACTAAATATATTCATGTAGGTAGCAATGCATGGTTTGCTAAGTTCGGAAATGGTACCCACAGCGATGGTAAAAAATTCACGCCACATATTCCGATTTCTGTAACGGGTGGTGACTACGATGAATTCTATCTTTCAGGAACCTATCAGCCCAACATCGATAATATGCAAGCAGACGATGCTGAATGTTATGTCAGTGGAGGTCGCTTTGGCGAGATGGCAGCGACCTCGTTGGAACAGATACGAGGTAACGTAAGATGGGACATTAACTATGCCGATATCACCAACTTTTATGGTGGGGGCACCAATGCCAATAACCCTTTAACCGGAAGCATACAGGTAGATATTGCCAATAGTCATGTAGGCACTTACTGCGGTGGGCCTAAGTTTGGCGATATGTCAGACAATAAGACTGTAATTTCTAACGCGACGAACTGCCAGTTCGGTACTTTTTTTGGTGCTGGCTATGGTGGCAATTCATATAATAGGGTAAAATATTATGATGCTTCAGGACTCAATCCCAAAGACAAACAAGGAGACTATGAAAGCGATCGTGGAAAGTATTTTGACGGAAGTAAGACTTCTGCTCCTGGAAATGCTAATTATGGAAAAAAAGGCAAGGGTGTTGCTACCGATTTTGATTATGAGTTCTTTGTATGGTCCACTGGAGTGACAGGTGGACGCTTTTATGTAAAATTCGTTTCCTTCTCGTTAGCCACTACTAAGAATGTCACCTCAAACTTAAAAGGTTGCACTGTCTATGGCAATTTCTATGGTGGTGGCAATTTAGGTAAGGTTGATGGCACTGCTACATCCGTACTTGATGATTGTACGGTAGAAGGTAGTGTATATGGAGGCGGATACTCTGCATCATTACCAACGATACCCGTTCGCAATACACCTGCCTTCGTTGAAGGAAAGGAACCCTCTATCAACAATAACATAGGTTTGTTTGAGATGGGGGAGAAGAATACAACTGAGGAGTATGAATGGAAGCATGTGAACTCTATGCCTAAAAATGGAGATGATGGTATGGAAAGCACTTCTGAGGGGAATTTTGTCTATACGGACGAAGACTTGAATACTCTCGGACAAGTAAAAAACTCAAATCTCACCATCAAGGGTTCTACCGTTGTTACGGGCGATGTCTATGGTGGCGGAGCATTGGCCAGCATGGACGAGAGTGGTGTGGCAAAGGTCAACTTGATAGGAGGCACTATCACTGGTAGTGTCTACGGTGGTGCCATGGGTGACGAGAATACACCTGCAACCGTTGGTAATACATTGGTTAACCTCAATAAAGATGTGGAAAACACCGCCAAGGGTTGCGTCATCGGCGGCAATATCTTCGGGTGTAACAATGTGAACGGGACACCGCTGGGGGCGGTGACGGTGCATGTCTACAAGACACAGAATGCCAGCGCCACTCAGATTGCCAACCCGACGGAAGGCGAGGGGACGGCCAAGGTGATGGGACGCTATGATGTGGCGGCGGTCTATGGCGGCGGCAATCAGGCGGCTTACGTCCCGACGGATGCTAATGGAAAGACGCAGGTGATTATCGACGGCTGCCAGCTGACGAGTATCGGGTATGTGTATGGCGGTGGAAACGCGGCTTCTGCTCCGGCGACAGATGTGACCATCAACGGAACTTACGAAATCGGGAATGTGTTCGCGGGCGGTAATGGTAAGGATAATTTGCCCGATGGCTCTGAAAATCCAGGTGCCAACGTAGGGTATAAGACTATCACATACTCTTTCACGCCTGATCCTGACAAGACTAATGAAGAGAACGAGGCAGCTGAGGCTGCTGCCATTGCTGCTGCCAAGACAGCTGCCACCTATGGCGCGGGCACGGCGATAGCTTATCTGAAGGGCGGACTGGTGCATTCGGCCTTCGGAGGTTCCAATACCAAGGGTAATGTCCGCGTAAGTGCCACGGTAGACCTGAATGAGGCCATGGATGGAGAAGACAATCCGTTGTGCGATTTGCAGATTGACGAGGTCTACGGCGCGGGCAATCAGGCTGAGCTCGATGGCAAGTCGAAGATAGACCTGGGCTGTGTGTCCTACCTGAAGGAGCTTTATGGCGGTGCCAAGAATGCCGACATCAACAACGATGTAGAGCTTACCGTAAAGAGCGGGCGTTTCGATCGTGTCTTTGGAGGCAACAACCAGGGCGGCGCCATCAGGGGCTCCATCGTGGTGAATATCGAGGAAACCGGCTGTCATCCCATAGTCATCGGTGAGCTTTATGGCGGTGGCAACCAGGCGGCCTACACCACTCCCGAGGGCAAGCAAGGGCCTACGCTCAACATCAAGTCGTTTACCAGCATTGGCGATGTCTTTGGCGGCGGCTTAGGCCAGTCGGCAGTAGTCAGGGGAAATACCTACGTCAACATCAACGAGGTGCAGGGTTCTTTTGCCGACCGTATCGGCAACAAGGTTGGCACCATCGGCAACGTCTTTGGCGGCGGCAATGCAGCACCCGTAGAAGGCAGTACCTTTGTCAATGTAGGTACGGAGAACAATACCGCCGACATCACCGGCAACGTCTATGGTGGCGGCAACAATGCCGTGGTGACGGGCAATGCCAATGTGCAGATAGGCAAGCGGACGGACGTACCCTCGCCGGCACCTGCTGCCACTACCGATTCAGCCACTGCACAAGAATAGCTGGTGGTGTTATCACTTTCCACTTAGATTATCAACTGCTGGAGGTGGTCAGGACGGAAGATGTCCTGTGCCACCTCCAGCAGTTGTGGGGCGCTGATGCCGTCAATCTGTGCCAGCAGGTCAGTGATGTCGCGCCCCTGGTCATAGTGCAGGAAGTTGCGGCCGAAGTCAAGGGCAAACTGCTCGCGGTTGTCGCAGGCAATGGTCAGCTGGCCCTTCAGCTGCCGCTTGGCGGCGGCCAGTTGGCGGTCGCTGAGTGGGTGCTGCATCAGTCGGTTCAGCTCGTGGTGTACCAGTCGCAGGCAGCGTTTGACATCGTGATGGTCGCAACCGAAGTAGACCGACCATGCCCCTGTGTCGCTATAGCTGACCATCGAACTCTCAACGGTGTACACCAGTCCGTTGCGTTCACGCAGCGAGATGTTCAGACGGGCGTTCATGCCCGGCCCGCCAAGGATATTGTTGAGCAGGTAGAGCGGTATGCGACGCTCGTCGGCAAAGGCGTATGCCTTGGCCCCCAGCATGACATGAGCTTGATGGTGGTTAGTTAATGGAGCATTGATAATGGATAATGGACTATTAGCTGGTGTAGCGTTCTGGACGTTCTCCCCGGCGGCGGTGACGGTTCGCGTCTGTTGCTTGCTAATGGTCTCTATGCGCTTCACCAGTTGCGAGAAGCTGACATCGCCATAGACAAAGAACGCCGCATTGTCTGGCCGGTAGTAGCGGGCCGTAAACCGGCGGGCATGCTCCGAGGTGAATGTCTGCACCCGTTCACGTGTTCCTAAGATGTTGTGCCCTAAGGGATGGCCCTTGAAGAGCAGGTTGTCAAACTCGTCGTAGATAAGTTCTGCCGGCGAGTCGTTGTAGCTCTCTATCTCGTCGCAGATGACATCCTTCTCGTGCTCCAGTTCCTGTGCGGGATATTCGCTGCAGAAGACAATATCCATCAGCAGGTCTATGGCCCTCGGCAGGTGCTCCTTCAGTATGGCGGCATAGAACACGGTGTCCTCTTTGTTGGTGAAGGCGTTGAGGTCGCCGCCCACGCTTTCCAGGCAGTTGAGTATTTGCATGGCCGACCGGCGATGGGTGCCCTTGAAGGTGGTGTGCTCGCAGAAGTGTGCCAGTCCCTCCTCGCCGTCAGCCTCCTGGCGTGCCCCGGCATTAATGGCGATGCCGCAGTAGACCACCGGTGAGCTGCTGGGCAGGTGGATGACGCGCAGCCCGTTGGCCAGCGTCGTAGTGTTGTATTTGGTCATAATCGGCGGCAAAGGTACAAAAAAAAGGGTAATGGGAAATAGGAAATGAGAAATTATTCGTACCTTTGCACGAAATTGTACGACTATGCGAAAAGTTATAGGTATAGGAGAGACCGTGCTGGACATCATCTTCCGCGACGAACAGCCGGTCAGGGCCGTGCCCGGCGGTTCCACTTTCAATGCCATCATCTCCCTGGGACGTTCAGGAGTAGCTACAGGTTTTATCAGCGAGACCGGCAACGACCGGGTAGGGCAGGGCATCATCCGCTTCCTGCGCGAGAATGGCTGCAATGCCGACAATGTCAGCGTCCACCCCGATTCCAAGTCCCCCCTGTCGTTGGCTTTCCTCAACGAGCACAACGATGCCGACTACATATTCTATAAGGACCACCCCAAGGACCGCCTGGACTTCACCTTTCCTGAAGTCAACGAGAACGACTTGGTGCTCTTTGGCTCCTACTATGCGCTGAATCCCGTCATCCGTCCGCAGGTGAAGGGATTTCTGGAGTATGCCCACCAGCATGGTGCCATCCTTTACTACGATGTTAACTTCCGTGCCGCCCATCGCCATGAGGTGTTGCGGCTGACCCCCAACCTGCTTGAGAATTTCGAGCTGGCCGACATCGTGCGTGGCTCTGCCGAAGACTTCGAGGTGCTGTTTCAGAAGGGCGATGCCGACGCGGTCTACCGCTCGCAAATCATGTTCTATACCAAGAAGTTCATCTATACACGGGCCGCAGAGCCTGTCGAGCTGCGTGCCGACGGGGGCCTGAAGAAGCAGTATCCCGTGGCGAAGACCGAGACGGTGAGCACCATCGGTGCCGGCGACAACTTCAACGCCGGTTTCCTCTACGGCCTCATCCGCTATGGCATCACCCGCCAGGACATCGAGCGTGGACTGACCGAGCAGCAGTGGGACAACGTCATTGGCGAGGGTCAGGCGTTCTCGGCCGAGGTGTGCAGCAGTCTCTACAACTATGTCTCGACCGACTTCGGGGCCCGCAAGCAGAAGGAACTAAGCAGCGTCGGCCTTGCCGACTGACCGTTACGAACAAGCAAACCAATCAATATCACTATGCAGAAGATTACCGCAAACATCTATTACGTCGGCGTTAACGACCGCAACAAGTCGCTGTTCGAGGGCCTGTGGCCCTTGCCCTACGGCGTCAGTTATAACTCCTACCTCATCGACGACGAGAAGGTCTGCCTTATCGACACCGTCGAGGTAGACTTCTTTACGCAGTACATGGAGCATATCCATGAGGTCATCGGCGACCGTCCGGTCGACTATCTGGTTGTCAACCACATGGAGCCAGACCACAGCGGCAGCATTGCCTTGCTCAAGAAATTCTACCCCGACATCCAGATAGTGGGCAACAAGAAGACCTTCCAAATGATGGAGGGCTTCTATGGCATCACCGACGGCACCCTGGAGGTCAAGAATGGCGACACCATTGCCCTGGGCCGCCAGTCGCTCACCTTCGTGCTGACACCGATGGTCCACTGGCCGGAGACCATGGTGACGCTATGTACCGAAGGTGCTGCAACGCAATCGCAGCACACCGTGCTGTTCAGCGGCGATGCCTTTGGCTGCTTCGGTGCGCTGAACGGCGGCATCATCGACGAGCAGATTAACTGCGACGACTACTGGATGGAGATGACCCGCTACTACTCGAACATCGTCGGCAAGTATGGCACGCCCGTGCAGAACGCCCTGAAGAAGCTGGCCGGTGTCAGCCTCGACTATATCTGCGCCACCCATGGTCCCGTGTGGCATCAGCACATCGACAAGGTCATGGGCATCTACGACCGCCTGTCGAAGTACGAGACCGACCCCGGCCTGGTCATCTGCTATGGCACCATGTATGGCAACACCGAGCGTGCCGCCGAGGTCATTGCCCGTGCTGCCAGCGAGGCCGGCGTGAAGAACATCGTGGTGTACAACGTGTCGAAGACCCACCACTCCTATATCATCCGCGACGTGTTCCGCTACAAGGGCCTCATCGTCGGTGCACCCACCTACAACACCGCCCTCTATCATGAGATGGACGTGCTGCTCTCAGAGCTGGCCGGCAAGGACATCAAGAACCACCTGCTGGGCTGGTTCGGTTCCTACGGCTGGGCCTCGAAGGCCGTCAGCGAGATACAGAAGTGGAACGACGAGCGCCTGCACTTCGAGGCCGTCGGCGAGCCCGTGGAAATCAAGCAGAGCCTGACCGCCGATACCAAAGCCCAGTGCGAGGCCCTTGGCCGTGCGATGGCTGCCAAGCTCTTAGGATAGGAACGTCAAATAGCGAATAAGGTGTGATGGACGAGGATTTTGACATCAGACAGGAGCAGCTCGGCGGCTCCGAGAAGGACTTCGAGAATGCCCTCCGCCCGCTGTCGTTCGGCGACTTTGCCGGTCAGCAGCAGGTGGTCGACAATCTGGAGGTGTTCGTGGAGGCTGCCAAATATCGTGGCGAGCCCCTCGACCACGTGTTGCTGCACGGCCCTCCCGGCTTGGGCAAGACGACGCTGTCGAACATCATCGCCAACGAGCTGGGCGTGGGCTTTAAGATTACCAGTGGTCCCGTGCTCGACAAGCCTGGCGACCTGGCCGGCATACTGACCTCGTTAGAGAAGAACGACGTGCTCTTTATCGACGAGATACACCGCTTGTCGCCCGTCGTCGAGGAGTATCTCTACTCGGCCATGGAGGACTACCGCATCGACATCATGATAGACAAGGGCCCGTCGGCCCGCTCCATCCAGATAGACCTCAACCCCTTTACCCTGGTGGGTGCCACGACGCGCAGCGGACTGCTGACGGCTCCGTTGCGTGCCCGCTTCGGCATCAACATGCACTTGCAGTATTACCAGCCGGAGACCCTTCAGCGCATCATCACCCGTTCGGCCGGCATCCTGCGCGTGCCCATCACCACCGATGCCGCCGCCGAGATTTCACGGCGCAGCCGTGGCACGCCCCGTATTGCCAATGCCCTGCTGCGCCGAGTGCGTGACTTTGCCCAGGTGAAGGGCACCGGGCGCATCGACACGGAGATAACCCAGGTGGCGCTGACGGCCCTGAACATCGACCAGTACGGCCTTGACGAGATAGACAACCGCATCCTGCTGACCATCATCGACAAGTTCCGGGGCGGGCCGGTGGGAGTCACTACCATTGCCACGGCCATTGGCGAGGATGCCGGCACGCTGGAAGAGGTCTATGAGCCGTTCCTCATCATGGAGGGCTTCATCAAGCGCACGCCCCGTGGCCGCATGGTCACCGAGCTGGCCTACCGCCATTTCGGCCGCAATCCCTATACCGGCAACATCATGGAGCCTTCACTCTTCGAGTAAGCCTTTGCCCCCTAAGTTAGGGGAGCGATGAAACATTAGGAATATGCAGAAAGAAAGTTATAATAATGGTGGTCGTTCAGACCCCCAACCCCCTAACTCAGGGGGCTCAAACACCCCCTCCACAGTGGGTCACGATTCCGTCGTGACCACCCCGCCGCACACCGGCGTCTTCGTGGGTAGCTTCAACCCCTTCACAGTGGGTCACGATTCCATCGTGACCAGAGCCCTCCCGCTGTTCGACCGCTTGGTCATCGGCGTGGTGGGCGACCAGGTGCATAAGCCTGGCATGCCTTCTGCCGAAGAGCGTGTCGAGGCCATTGCCGCCCTTTACGCCCATGAGCCGCGCATTGCCGTGAAGCCTTACTACGGACTGGCTGTCGACTTTGCCAGGGCCGAGGGTGCCCGCTTCATCGTCAAGGGTGTGCGCAGCGTCAAGGACTTTGAGTACGAGCGCGAGCAGGCCGACATCAACCGCCTGCTGAGTGGTGTAGAGACCCTCCTCTTGTTTGCCGAGCCGCAGTACGGCTCGGTCAGCAGTTCGCTGGTTCGCGAACTGACACACTTCGGGGCCGACGTGTCCCCCTTTCTGCCCAAGGGCAAAGACGCATAAACAACAATAAAGCATGATAACCTACAACAGCGAGAACGTCCGCTTCCCACACATCAAGCGCCGCGAGACCACGGCCTGGATACGCCGCGTTGCCGCCACCTACGGTCGCCGTGTCGGCGAGGTGGGCTACCTGTTTTGCGACGACGAGCACATACTGTCCGTCAACCGCGAGTATCTGGGTCACGACTACTACACCGACATCATCACCTTCGACTATGACGAGGGCGACACCATCAACGGCGACCTCGTCATAAGCCTTGACACCGTACGCTCGAATGCCGAGCAGTATGGCAAGGATTATGACGAGGAGCTCCACCGTGTCATTATCCACGGCATTCTGCATCTCTGCGGGCTCAACGACAAGGGCCCCGGCGAGCGCGAGCAGATGGAGGCGGCGGAGAATGCCGCCCTGCAGCTGCGCTGACCACCGTCAGCCCTTGTATCAGCCTGCCGCCTATGCCTGAGTGGCCAGCAGTCGCTCAATGTCGTCGAGCGAGTCGGCCACGGCTATCTGGTCGTGCCAGTGGCCGCGCCACACGCCCCGTGCCGTCAGGTCGTCGAGCAGGTGGATAAGGGCGTTCCAGAATCCCTTCATATTATATAGGATGATAGGCTTGCGATGATAGTCCAAGCCCCGTGTTGCCGCCACGGTGAACACCTCGTCGAGGGTGCCCACGCCGCCGGGCAGCACGATGAAGGCATCGGCCTGCTCCTGCATCAGGGCCTTGCGGTCGGCCAGGTCCTCGGTGGGTATGTGTACGTCCAAGTAGGGACTCAGGTGTCCCATTTCCTCTATCTTTCGAGGCACCACGCCGATGAGTCGGCCGCCAGCGTCCTTGGCGGCCTTGCTCACGGCGTGCATCAGTCCGGAGTCGTTGCCTCCGAAGACGATGGTGTGGCCCTTCATGGCCGCCCAGCGTCCGAGCTGTTCGGTGGCCGTGAAGTAGTCAGGGTCTATATGCTCGTTGGCCGAGCAGAAGATGCAGAGCTTCATAGCGGTGTGTGTTTACTTTTTCCAGAACCGGGCGGTGATGTCCTCCAGCCGTCCGTCGTCGAGAATGTGGTACAGGCGCTGGTTGGTGGTGGGCTGCTTCAGTGCGCCGAGGTGCCTGATGTAGGGTCCTATCTTGATGTAGTCGAAGTCGGTGCGGCATATCAGCGACGAGATGACCGTGCGGCCGCTATACCATGCCACCTTCAGCAGCGGGTACACTTCGCGGATGTACTGTGCCAGCCGGTTGACGGCCCTGGGGTCGCCGTCGCCGCCCATGAAGGCGATGCACGTGATGTCCGCGCCATACTTGGCCACGAAGCTGTCGATGGCTTCGGTGTCCAGGGGCAGTCCGTTGTCCTCCCACAGGTAGCGGCTGTGGCAGCCCGGACAGCGGCACGGGCAGTTGGAGATATTGATGGCCAGCGTCACCTCGTCGGGTATCTCTTGGAAGACGACCCCCGTGTTGACGTATTTAAGCATGAGCGTAGTAGCGTCGTGCGGCCTCCTCCTGGCGGGGCTGTGAGAAGTTGCTGACGCGCTTCAGGTAGCCGATGATGCGCGTCATGTAGTCCACGTTCTTCGAGTGGCAGTGGGGGCACTCCTTGAGGTAGCGCTTGTCGATGTGTCCGCAGTCGTTGCACACCGTGTTGGGTATGTTGAACGTGAAGTAGTTGCAGCCCTCCTGGGCGGCCACCTTCAGCAGGTGCTGGTACTGCTGCTTCGAGAGGTGCTCGTCGAGATTCATGTGCAGGGCGGAGCCGCCGGTGAGGTGCTCGATGTAGGGTCGTCCGTGCAGCTTGAACTTGTCGATGACCGACAGCGAGTCGTCCTCGACGACGTAGAAGTAGGAGTTGTAGCAGTCGCGGGGCACGAAGTAGCCGTCCTCGCGGTCCCACTTGGCGTGCTTCACGCCGACGTTCTCGGCGGGTATCATCTCGCAGTTGAACATGACGTCCTTCGTGCGGTACTTCTTGTTATACTTCTCTATGAGCTCCAGGATGCCCTGTACGAAGTGCATGTAGTCGTCGTTGGGCGTAATCTTCAGGCCCATGAACTCGGCGGCCTCTACCAATCCGTTGATGCCGATGGTCAGATACTGGCGGGCGATGTTGATGTAGCCGGCGTCGAACAGCGGCAGCATGCCGTGGGCCTGCAGCTCCTTCAGGTTCTCGTTGTAGGCCAGCTGCACCTTGTGGCAGAGGTCGATAATGCCGCTCAGGTACTCCAGGTAGTCCATCTTGTGGTTGACGGCATACTGGATGCAGCGGTTCAGGTTGATGGTCAGCACCGACTTGGAGCCCGTGGACACGCCGCCGGCACCCAGCGTATAGCTGAATCCGTTGTCCGTAATCTCGTTGCGCAGGCGGCAGCAGCTCGACAGCGAGTCGGCGTTGTCGCTCATATAGGTGAAGAACGAGTGGCCCTCGGCATACATCTCGGCCGTAAACTCGCCCCACTCCTTGTCCTTGCACTCGCCGTTCTCGTCGACGAGCAGGGCCATGGTCTCCACGGGGAAGGTCAGCAGGGTCTTCGTGCGCTCCTGGTTAAACCACTTCATAAACCGCTTCTGCAGCCAGCTCAGTCCGTCCCAGTCGGGCTGCGAGCCGTCGGGGAAGTAGAACTCGCCGAAGATGCTCTCAAAATAGTAGCGGTCGTAGTAGGCCACGTTCCAGAACACAGCCTGGTAGTTGCGCGCGCCGGTCGGCTGGTTGAGCGTGTACACTATCTGCTCGAAGTAGTCGGTGATGACCTTGTCTATCGAGCGCTTCTTCAGGCTCAGGTCGGCCTGCTGGTCGGGGTGCTGCCAGTAGTCCTTGCCATACTCCTTGCCGATGAAGTAGTTCATGTACATCAGGAACTCCGGGGTGGCGCAGGCCCCGCTGAGCATCGAGCTGACCATGAACACCATGTTGACAAAGCCGCCGGCAAACGACTTCAGGTTGGTCGGAGCCGTCGAGTTGCCGCCGATGCTCGTCGTGCCGCCGATGAGCCAGGGATACATGGTGATGCTGGCGCAGTAGTTGGCCAGGCTGGTCTCGTCGTTCTTATAGATGAAGTGGTGGGTCAGCTTGTCGATATATTCGTTGGCCAGCTCCTTGCCATACATCTTCTTGATGCGGTCGGTCAGCAGGCGGCGGTTCAGGCGGATGAAGTTCGATTTGGGCAACTCGCCTATCAGCGTGGCAATGTTTTTGTGCTCCACGTTGGCATTGGCGTCATACTTCGAGCCCGTCGCCGCGTTCACCGACTCCATGTATTCCGACAGGAAATTCATCTTCTCCAGCGTCTCGCGGTCCTCGGTGTGCTGCTGGCGGTAGAGGATGAACGACTTGGCAACCTTGTAGAAGCCCTCGCGCATCAGGGCCTCCTCCACCTGGTTCTGAATGTCCTCCACCTTGATGTCGTCGTGCATATCCAAGTGGCTGATAATCTTTGAGATAGTGCCCAGGTCGGCAGGCTGTTCCACACTCTCGAATGCCTTGACGATGGCATTCATAATCTTGTCGAGCGAAAAGCTGTCTTTCGAGCCGTCGCGCTTCGTAATGGTAAAGTTCTTGATTTCCATTGTTACGTTATATCTTTAATTTCTATGTTTCTGACAGTCTTCATGTTCACCGTTTTGGACAACTTTTCCGTTTCCTTTTCCGAAAAAGTTTCCCGATTTGGGAAAACCGAAATCGGTTGCAAATATACAAAATATCCCCGAAAGGTGCAACGCTATCACTATTAAAAAAGGTAAAAAGTCACACCTTTCCCTACACCGTCCGTAATGTATAAATATGGAACGTGCGCGAGGACAGCGCATCACACCAGGTCGGAGCCACCACCGTTCGTGTTCTCGATGTTCGCTATCTATTGCCTTGATGTGTGGATATTCCCCAGTTTTTAGTTACAGACCCCACCCCTGCCCCTCCCCTTGAAGGGAGGGGAGTGCCGCGCAGCACCTCCGCGACGGACAGGGCGGTAGCCGCTCCCCTCCCTTCAGGGCGAGGTGGAGTGCCGCGCAGAACCTCCGCGACGGACAGGGCAGTAGCCGCTCCCCTCCCTTCAGGTCGAGGTGGAGTGCCGCGCAGCACCTCTGCGACGGACAGGGCGGTAGCCGCTCCCCTCCCTTCAGGGCGAGGTGGAGTGCCGCGCAGCACCTCCGCGACGGACAGGGCGGTAGCCGCTCCCCTCCCTTCAGGGCGAGGTGGAGTGCCGCGCAGCACCCCCGTGACGGACAGGGCGGTAGCCGCTCCCCTCCCTTCAAGGGGAGGGGTTGGGGGTGGGGTCTGTAACTATAAAGCACGAGTAGGTCGTATCGGATAACCCTTTCGTTCGGAAATAAAAAGTAAAAACACGGTTTTTCCTTTTGTATTTCGCTCACTTTTTCGTACCTCTGGCCTTCGGCCGAAGGTACTTCCGTTCGGAAATAAAAAGTAAAAACACGGTTTTTCCTTTTGTATTTCGCTCACTTTTTCGTACCTTTGCAACAAGGTGGGAATGTGGACGGCTTCGTCCTGTCTGACCGAATAATCACCACTGGCTAATCTCGCAGCGCCCGCTGCGCATATCGTTACCGCCCGCTGCGCATATCAGCAGCGGGCGCTGCTAATATGCGCGGCGCCCGCCGCGAGATAGTTTCCCCCCACCAAACGCCCGCCTTCCCCCTGCCAAACTATCGGCTTGCCCGGCCCTTGCTACCAGCAACCCTGACCCAAACCAACAGCATCCCCGGCCCAAGCCTACAGCAACGCTGCCCATAGCCATACCAATTCTCTGTTCTCCGTGCTGACGAGGCTTAGTGAAAACATCATCACGCCCAGCATCTATCCGTCGTCATATTGTTGCAAATATCCCTTGCGGTATGCTATTCATTGGTGTGAGCCAGAAATTTCTTGTTGATTGCGTACAACATTCAATTATTTTTCGTATATTTGCATCGGGATACAGCAAAGGTAATGAAACTGTGTCAATAATATCTGCGCAATCATGAAACGTGATATAATAGTAGAACAAGTCAGTCAGGCCATTCATCGTGTAGAGCCCACAGCGACAGCCATACTTTATGGTTCTGAGGCTCGTGGTGATGCCCGCCCCGACAGCGACATCGACGTGCTTATCCTGCTCGAAGGTGAGAAGCGCGATTTAAAACGCGAGGATGTCCTCGCTGGCGAGCTCTATGATATTGAACTCGCAACGGGCATTCTCATCAGCCCCACGATAATGCTCCGCAAACAATGGGAGAACCGCCCGTTTAAAACGCCATTCTATATTAATGTAATGAACGAAGGGATAAGAATATGAAAGACGTGCTGGACCAACAAAGCCGTTACAGAGGTAATCGGAGAATAAGCCAGCAGCAAAACAATGGCGGGAAGCCGTGCCGACGCGCGTCGGTCGCAGCTTCCCGCTGTTGTTTGTACTCTTTCTTTACGCAGGGCCTTCGGCAGATTAATTATCGAGGTAGCCGAGGTCGTAGGAAGAGTCGTTGGAGGGGTTGGTGGTACTGTTGAATACGCTTACCGTGTTCATGTCGAGGAACTTGCTCCAGCCAGTAGCCTTGTCGAAGTCGTTGGCCTTGTAGTTCTGGCCATACTTAGTCCAGGTGTTCTCGTTGTATGCGTAGACGGAGATGCCGAGGCTGAAGTAGCCCTTCTTGGGTTGGGCGTTGGCGTTGTTGAGCCCATTGTTACGATAGACATTGGCGGCCTTCAGTGCGGCCTCCATGTCGGTCACTATCTGCTTGGCGGTGGCGTTCTGGCCCTCGTCCAGTCGCTCGGCCACGTTGACAGTCAGGTCGAGCACGTCGAGGAAGAAGCTGTTAAACTCCAGGAGATAGCTCTTAGCGATGGCAGCGTCTATCTGCGGCATCTTGACGGGGTCGGCATAGCTCTCGCAGAGCAGCGCGCCCAGCTTCTTTGCCTGGGCATTGATGTCGGCCAGCTTGTTAGAGCGCCAGCAGCCCCAGTCGCAGTTCTCGTTGTGCTTCTGTCCGGGACGCTTCGGGTCGTCTACATTGACAAAGTATACGCTGTAGTCGGCTTTGTTCAGCTTCTCGTCCTCCAGGGCAGCCTTCTCGAAGTCGTCAGGTGCCTTGTTAATGGCCTCGACGATATTGTAGAGCAAGCTGCCAATGTTGCGTGACACGTGCGAGCTGCAGAACTGGTAGTCGCAGTAGGGAGCCAGCTGTGTCAGCACCTCCAGCTGTCCCATCATGCAGCCACACCAGTAGATGGCCTTCAGGTGGGTGTTGGTCTGCTTCAGCGCGTCAACCAGTGAGCGCTCGCCCATAGCATAGGCATTGTAGTCGTTGTTGGGGTTCAGGTGGTTGGTGTCGTAGCCGATGGCACGCGTCTCCTCCTCCGAGAGGTCGAGGCCGCCGCCGTGGTTCATGGGCATAAAGATATAGTTCTCGGCGGGCACGTTCTGCTTCACCCAGTTGATGTACTCCACGATGGTGGCCGTCTTGTACATGGGCACCTCCGATGCGTTCTTATACTTGTATTTGGCGCGGTAGCCCTGCTTGGTAAGGTCGGTCTGCGGGGTCAGCTCATAGCGGTAGCAGGTAGCCCAGTCGCCGAGCAGGTCGGGGGCCTTTCCGTCTTCCTTTATGTATTGTGAGTCGTCCTTCGAAATGTTGAACATGACCGCGAAGCGCACCTGGTTGTTGCTGACGTTAAGTCGCTTGACTATTTCGGGGATGGCATCCTCAAGCCACTCGTCGAGGTTGCCGCCGCCACAGCCGTAGAACATGATGGTGTACTTGGCCTTCTTCTGCGACCAGTCCTGTGACGATTTGTCGGTGTCGCCACTGGTTTTGTTGTCGTCGTTGTCTTTGCTGCACGACACGAACGTCATGCCCATTACCAGTCCGAAGAGGGCAACGAGCATCAGCTTCAATGATTTCCTTTTCATTTCTGTGATAGTTAATTAATACCTATTAGTCTTTGTTAAAACGGGTGCAAAGTTAAAGATTCTGCAATTAACGGCCATCAAGCGGCCCGCTTTTTTAACATCTTTTATACTTGGCCGTCCGCCTTTCGGGGTGGCTATCACCATGTTAGGCCGACGCCACGGGAAAATAAATACGCCCTTTCCCTTTGTTTTGTCCTCGCTTTTTCGTACTTTTGCGGGCGGATAAAGTATTTATTAAGTTACTGACCCCACCCCCTGCCCCTCCCCTACATGGGAGGGGAGCGGCTACCGCCCTGCCCACTGGGAGAATCCGCGCGGCGACTCCCCTCCCATGTAGGGGAGGGGCAGGGGTGGGGTCAGTATCTATATATATTAGGAACGCAATATGGAACACCAAGAGATAGAAGCCCGCCTGACCCACAAGGCCGTGAAGCCGACGGCCAACCGCATACTCGTGTACCGCCAGCTGGCCGCTGCCGGGCGACCCATGACGCTGGCCGACTTAGAGGCCGCCATGCCGCAGATGGACAAGTCGAGCATCTTTCGCGTGCTGACCCTGTTTCTCGAACACGACGTGGTACACTCGTTCGGCGACGGGCGCGGCGTGCTCAACTATGAGCTCTGTAGTAGCGACGGCGCATGCAGCCATGCCGACGGCCACGTACACTTCTATTGTGAGTCGTGCCAGCAGACCTACTGCCTGGAAGACTTCCCGCTGCCCGACGTGCCGCTGCCCGACGGCTTCTCGGCCCATTCGGCCTCCTACGTGGTCAAGGGCGAGTGCCCCGACTGTCGGGCGCGCCATCACCACCTCTGATGCAACCCGGTTGCAAACGCCCGCCCTTTGACCGCTTTGCAACCCGGTTGCATCGTCTTTTGCCTACCTTTGCACCCCAGAAGTAAGACAAAAGACAAACCGTTATGACTACACATCATCATCATCACGAGCAAGCCTGTGCGCATGGTTGCCACCATGAGCACCACCACGACGACCACGAGCACCACCACGACCACAGCCATGAGCACCATCACGACCACGAGCACGGTTCGCTGCGCCGCCAGGTCGTACAGCTGGTGGTCAGTGCCCTCCTGCTGGCTGGTGCCATGCTCATAGAGCACACCTGCCAGCTGCCGCTGTGGCAGCTGCTCCTTATTTATTTAGTACCCTATCTGCTGACGGGCCGTGAGACCCTGGCTGAGGCCGCTGAGGGCATCGCCCACGGCGATGCCTTCAACGAACACCTGCTCATGTCGGTGGCCACCCTCGGTGCGCTGGCCATCGGCTTTATGCCCGGCGGCGAACCAGAGTTTGCCGAGGCCGTGTTCGTCATGCTGTTCTTCCAGGTCGGCGAACTCTTTGAGGGCTATGCCGAGGGACAGAGCCGCCGCAGCATTGCCCACCTCATGGACATACGGCCCGACACGGCCACCGTAGAGCGCGACGGCCGCGAGATGACCGTCAGCCCGGAGGATGTGCAGGTCGGTGAGGTCATCGTCGTGCGGCCCGGCGAGAAAGTGCCCCTGGACGGTGTCGTCGTCAGTGGCACCAGCAGTCTGAACACGGTGGCGCTGACCGGCGAGAGTGCCCCCCGTCAGGTGGCTGACGAGGATGCCATCACCTCTGGCTGCGTCAATCTGACCGGTGTGCTGCGCGTACGCACCACCAAGGCGTTTGGCGAGAGCACCGTGTCGAAGATTATCGACCTCGTGGAGCATGCCGGCGAGCATAAGTCGCACAGCGAGCAGTTCATCACCCGCTTTGCCCGTGTCTATACGCCCATCGTCGTGGGGGCCGCCGTGCTGCTGGCCCTCCTGCCCCCGCTGCTGTCGGCCAGCTTTGCCGATGCCTTCCCTGTCTGGCTCCACAGGGCCCTCATCTTCCTCGTCGTGTCGTGTCCCTGCGCACTGGTCATCTCCGTGCCGCTGACCTTCTTCGGCGGCATCGGCGGTGCCTCGCGCAAGGGCATCCTGGTCAAGGGCTCCAACTATATCGACGTGCTCGCCAAGGTCAACACCGTGGTGTTCGACAAGACCGGCACGCTCACCCACGGACGCTTTGCCGTCGAGGCTGTACACCCCGACCATTATGATGCCCACCACCTGCTGCACCTGGCGGCCCACGTCGAGCATTTCTCGCTGCACCCCATTGGTGCCGCCCTGCGCGATGCCTTCCCCCAGGAGGCTACCGACGGCTGCGTGGTGACCGATGTCGAGGAGGTGGCCGGCCAGGGTGTCCGTGCCCGTGTCGGCGACGACATCGTGTGTGTGGGCAACAGCAAGATGATGGAGGCCGTCGGTGCCCGTTGGCACGACTGCCACCATGTGGGCACCATCATCCATGTGGCCATCAATGGCGAGTATGCTGGCCACATCGTCATCAACGACCAGGTGAAGGCCGATAGTTCTGCGGCCGTTGAGGGGCTGCGGCAGATGGGTGTCGACAATCTTGTCATGCTGACTGGTGACCGCCGCGAGGTGGGCGAGCACGTCGCCCGTCAGCTGGGACTGACGGCCTGCTACTGTGAACTGCTGCCCCAGCAGAAGGTGGAACACATGGAACAGCTGCTGGCCCGCCAGCAGAATGGTGGACGACTGGCCTTTGTGGGCGACGGCATCAACGACGCTCCTGTTCTGGCGCGTGCCGACGTGGGCATCGCCATGGGTGGCTTAGGGTCCGACGCCGCCATAGAGGCCGCCGACGTGGTGCTCATGGACGACCAGCCGTCAAAGCTCCCCCAGGCCATTGCCATTGCCCGCCGCACACTGGCCATTGCCCGCCAGAACGTGGCCTTTGCCATCACAGTAAAGGTGGCCGTGCTGTTGCTGGCCACCTTTGGGTTAGGTACGATGTGGATGGCGGTTTTCGCCGATGTCGGCGTCACCGTGCTTGCCGTGCTGAACGCCATGCGGGCGCTGCGGTAAGCATTTTCTTGCAGGTCACTTATACAGCGGACCGAAGTTGGCGCAGGCGCGATAGTCGGCACCCTCCTTGTCCATGCCGAAGGCGTTCCAGCAGGCCGGACGGAAGATGTCCGTGTCCTGGATGTTGTGCATGCAGACGGGTATGCGCAGCATGGCAGCCATCGTAATGAGGTCGGCACCCACGTGGCCGTAGCAGATGGCACCGTGGTTGGCACCCCAGTTGTTCATGACCGAGTAGACATCCTTGAAGGCATCCTTCGTGGCATCCAGGCGCGGCACAAACCAGGTGGTGGGCCAGGTGGGGTCGGTACGCTTGTCGAGGGTGTCGTTGACAGCCTTCGGCAGGTCTACCGTCCAGCCCTCGGCCAGCTGCAGCACGGGACCCAGACCGGCCACGAGGTTCAGGCGCAGCATGGTCATGGGCATGCCGCCACGGGTGAGGAAGTGGCTGGAGTAGCCGCCACCACGGAAGTAGTCGCGGTCGGCAGGCATCCAGTTGGTGGCCTTCAGGCATGCCTCCATGTCCTCCTGGGTCAGTTCCCAGTGCGACTTCATCACGGGCTGGCCGTCCTTGTCGCTGATGGCTCCCGTGGCGTCAAGCGTCGTGGCACCGCTGTTGATGAGGTGGATGAAGCCGTTGGCAGCACCGCCCTCCGGCTTCCAGCCGCTGACGCGCTCGACGGCCTCGGGGCTCCAGTAGGTGCGGATGTCGGAGAACATGACACCCTTGTTGGTCAGCAGGTGGCCGAAGAGCATCGACAGGCCGTTCAGCGAGTCGTTCTCCGTGGCCAGCGTGTATGCCTCGCGCGGCCCGTTCCAGTCGAACGACGTACACATCATCGACTCAGGGAAGTCGAAGTTGGGCTTATAGTCCGTCCACTGGCGCTGGCCTTGCACACCGGCAGCAATGGCGTTGTGGCCGATGGCCTCCTCCTTGTAGCCCATCTCCAGGAGCTTCTCACTGCCCTGCATGAGGTCGCGGATGATGAGCATGTTCTTGACGGTGAACGCCCAGTCCTGGTCTTTCTCCTCGCGGTTCTTGCCCTTGCCCTTGCCGTTGAAGGTCGTCATTGGCGTGCCGGGGAACAGCGGACGGTCCTCGTTGTAGTCGTGGCCCTCCTGGGGCTTGCAGTATTTCTCGACCCACTGCATGGCACGCTCGAACTCGTCCTTGTCGTAGATGCCGAAGTCGACACGGCGCAGTATCTCGACCAGCGACACATACTCCGTGCGCATGCCTAAATACTGCTGCAGGAAGTCGGCATTGACGATGGAGCCGGCAATGCCCATGCAGGTGTTGCCCAGCGACAGGTAGCTCTTGCCGCGCATGGTGGCCACGGCCTGGGCGGCACGGGCAAAGCGCAGGAGCTTCTCAGCCACGTCGGCGGGGATGGTGTTGTCGTCAAGGTCCTGTACGTCGTGGCCATAGATGCCGTAGGCGGGCAGACCCTTCTGGGCGTGGGCGGCCAGCACTGCGGCCAGATAGACGGCGCCCGGACGCTCGGTGCCATTGAAGCCCCAGACGGCCTTCGGGTAGGTGGGGTTCATGTCCATGGTCTCCGAACCATAGCACCAGCAGGAGGTGACGGTGATGGTGCTGCCCACGCCCTCGCGCTCAAACTGCTCGGCACAGGCGGCACTCTCGCCGACGCGTCCGATGGTGGTGTTCGAGATGACACACTCCACGGGCGAGCCGTCGCCGTTCTTCAGGTTGTTCTCAATCAGGTTCTTTACGGCCTTGGCCAGATTCATGGTCTTCTCCTCAAGGCCCTCGCGGATGCCGCCCTGACGACCGTCGATGGTCGGGCGGATGCCGATTTTAGGATAGCATTTCTTCATTGTTGTTACGCTTTATTGTTACTTGTTTAGGAATGATTATCGTGTCAGCACGTACTCGCCGCCCTTGACGGTGGCCAGTTCGTAGAGTCCCTGCTCCTTGGTCTTCTTCAGCCCCTTGCCCCTTAGCCGGCCCTGCATGCGTAGTCGGCAGGTGCCGCCAAGGCGTGAGCGGATGACGGCACGCTGCAGCTGGCCGTCGTGCCAGTCGATGTCTACCTCGAAGCCGCCACGGGCCACCAGGCCACGGACACTGCCCTCGCGCCATGCCGACGGCAGGGCGGGCAGCAGGTAGAGAAAACCGTCGTAGCTCTGCAGGAGCATCTCGGCCATGCCGGCCGTGCAACCGAAGTTGCCGTCAATCTGGAAGGGTGGGTGGGCATCCATCAGGTTAGGGTAGGTGCCGCCGCGCTGCTTCACGGCACCGAAGATAAGAAAGGTGTCGGCCGTCAGCGTCAGCTGGTCGCCGATGAGCTTGTGGGCATGGTTGCCATCGAGCAGACGAGCCCAGGCACACACCTTCCAGCCCATCGACCAGCCTGTGGACACATCGCCACGGGCCTCTAACGACTTGCGGGCGGCCTGGCAGAGGGCCGGTGTGCGGAAGGGGGATATCTGATTGCTGGGAAACAGCCCGTAGAGGTGGGAGAAGTGGCGGTGGTCGTCCTTCGGGTCGTCGAGGTCGTCAAGCCACTCCTGCAGCTGGCCCCACCGGCCTATCTGCATGGGGGGCAGCTGGGGCAGCTGGGCCTTGACGACCGCCAGCGTGCCTAAGCTGTCGAGGCTTCCTAGGTGTCCTAGGTCTTCTAGATGTCCTAGGACTTCCGCCGCCTGCAGCACATTGGTGTAAAGCTCAGTCACGAGCTGGTTGTCCATGGTCACACCGGCATCGAGCGATGTCGGGCGTCCCTGACCGCCATGCTCTGGCGACTCGCCCGGGCAGACCACCAGGTAGCCCTTGGTGGGGTGCTTGACCAGCGTCTGGGTGTAGAAGCGGGCGGCATCGAGCATGATGGGGAAATACTGGCGCAGGAAGTCGGTGTCGTGCGTATAGAGGTAGTGCTCCCACAGATGGCGGCAGAGCCAGGCGGAGCCCATGGGCCACAGACCCGTCTGGGCATGGTCTACCGGCCCGGTGATGCGCCATTGGTCGGTGTTGTGGTGCAGCACCCAGCCGTCGGCACCATACATGTCGCGGGCGGTCTGGCGACCCTGCTCGCTGACCTCGCGGATGAGACGGAACAGCGGCTCGTTCAGCTCTGTCAGGTTGCACACTTCTGACGGCCAGTAGTTCATCTCAAGGTTGATATTGGTCGTGAACTTCGAGTCCCACGAGGGAAAGAGCTTCTCGTTCCAGATGCCCTGCAGGTTGGCAGGATTGGTGTTGCCTGGCTGCGACGAGGCGATGAGTAGGTAACGGCCGAAGTGGAAGTAGAGCTCCTCTAAGTAGCGGTCGTGGGGGGCATCGTGGCCGTGGGCTTTCAGCAGCCGGTCGGTAGTGGGCATGGCGGTGGCGGCCTCACTGCCGAGGGTGAGGCGCACACGGTCGTAGTAGTGGTGATAGGTCTGGGCATGCAGGGCCTTCAGGGCCTCGTAGCCCTTGGCCATGGCCTCGTGAAGACGGCTTCGCGACTGCCGGGCCTCGTCGCCGCTGATGTCGCGGAAGTTCTTGACGTTGGTGCCCACGGTCACGTAGACGGTGGCCTCGTCGGCACCTTCGACGCTGAGGATGCCATTACTGCAGGCGACGGTGCCGCCAACGGCCTGTACGGCCAGGCGACCCATGAAGCGCACCTTGCCCTTCAGACCCTCGTGCTTGGACGACACGCCAAGCAGGGTACACTCCTGGCCGTCCTGGCCGATGAGCACGTTCTCGTGGGGCGATGTCAGGCTGGCCGTGAATGTCAGGCGGCCAGGCTGGCTGGCCGTCAGTCGGACGGCCACGACCTCATGGCCGCCTAAGGGGGCAATGACCTCCCGCTCGTAGCGCACGCCGCCCGCCGTATAGCGCACGCCGGCTACGGCATTGTCAAGGTCTAACCAGCGCTCGTAGTCGCTGTAGGCGGCATGTCCAGGCAGGGCGATATAGAGGTCGCCGAAGGGCTGATAGGGCATGCCCATGTTCTTGCCGGCACTGAGGGGCATCACCTTCGCGTCGGCCAGCTGCTGGGCCTCCTTGTAGCGGCCCTCGAAGATGAGCTGGCGGACCTTGGGCAGATACTCCTTGGCCTGGGGGTTGACGACGTTGTTGGGCTGACCGGCCCAGAGGGTTTCCTCGTTCAGCTGGAGGTGCTCCACGGCGGGGGTGCCGTACACCATGGCACCCATGACACCATTGCCAACGGGCAATGCCTGCGTCCACGTCATGGCTGGCCGGTCGTACCATAGCCTATGGTCGCGGGCCGTCAGGCTCCATGCCATCATGATGAGGCCGAGGGTCAAGCAAAGTCTTTTCATGTTTTACCTATATATATATAGAAAAAGACTGACCACGGCACGTTTTGTCATCACTCCACGGGGCGGGCAAGCCAGCCGGCGAGCCGCTTAGATATTAAAAATAGTAAAAAAGGAACCGATATACGAAAGATAATGTTTACCTTTGCGGTCGTATTCAGTCTACGAAGATGAGTTTAACAGCAATCGTAAGGCACGTTTTCGTGCCACGCATGAAGGAACTGGAAAAGCACCAGACACAGGGCGAGCAGCTGCAACGGCAGGTGCTCAACCACTTGTTGCGGTCAGCACGCGACACGGAGTATGGCCGTCAGCATGGTTTTGCGACCATCAAGGGCTATGAGGACTTCAGGAAGTTTAATGCCGTCAACAGCTATGAGGAGCTGAAGGAGAGCATCGACCGCATGCGCCACGGCGAGCGTGACGTGCTATGGCCCGGTAGGGTGAAGTGGTATGCCAAGTCGAGTGGTACGACCAACGACAAGTCGAAGTTTATTCCCGTCAGCAGCGAGGGTCTGCAGAAGATTCACTATGCCGGCGGATTCGACTCGGTGGCACTCTATCTGCGCAACAATCCCCACTCGCGGCTCTTTGACGGACGGGCCTTGATACTGGGCGGCAGTCATACACCCAACTACAACCTGTCGGGCTCGCTGGTGGGCGACCTCAGCGCCATTCTCATTGAGAACATCAATCCGCTGGCGAACCTGGTGCGGGTGCCCAAGAAGAAGACAGCACTGCTGAGTGACTTTGAGGAGAAACGTGACCGCATAGCCCGTGAGGCCTGTAATGCCAATGTGACCAATATATCGGGCGTGCCGTCGTGGATGCTCTCGGTGCTTAACCGCATGATGGAACTGACGGGAAAGACGCACCTGGAGGAGGTGTGGCCCAACCTGGAGGTGTTCTTCCACGGAGGCGTGGCCTTCACCCCCTACCGCAAGCAGTACGAACAGCTTATCACCAGCAAGAACATGCACTACATGGAGACGTACAATGCCAGCGAGGGATTCTTCGGCTTGCAGGACGACCCCACGGACAAGAGCATGCTGCTGATGCTCGACTACGGCGTGTTCTATGAGTTCCTGCCCATGGACGGTGGCGACGTGGTGCCGCTGTGGGGCGTGGAGAAGGACAAGAACTATGCCATGCTCATCTCAACGTCGTGCGGACTATGGCGCTACCAGATAGGCGACACCGTGCGCTTTACGTCGACCAACCCCTACAAGTTCATCATCTCCGGGCGCACCAAGAGTTTCATCAACGCCTTTGGCGAGGAACTGATAGTAGACAATGCCGAGCGCGGACTGGCCTATGCCTGTGAGCAGACGGGTGCCGAAGTGCTGGAATATACGGCAGCACCGGTGTTCATGGATGCGCAGGCCAAGTGTCGCCATCAGTGGCTCATTGAGTTTTCCAAGTCGCCGAACGACTTGGCACAGTTTACCACGCTGCTTGACCGGCGCCTGCAGGAGCTCAACAGTGACTACGAGGCTAAACGCTATAAGGACATCACCCTGCAGCAGCTGGAAATCATACCGGCCCGGCAGGGACTCTTCAACGACTGGCTGAAACAGCGCGGAAAACTGGGCGGGCAGAACAAGGTGCCACGCCTGAGCAACACCCGTGAGCACATAGACCAGTTGCTGCGGCTAAACGAGGCATAGGACATGAGGCAAGACGACAGAAGACATAAGACAAATGAAGGTAACGGCATGAGGTGGCTGCTATATGGCGTGGCCTGCTTTACGCTGTTCTCCTTGGTCGTTGCTTCCTGTGCCCGCATGGGAAGTCCTGACGGCGGATGGTATGACGAGGACCCGCCACGAATCGTAGGCAGTACACCCGCAGAACAGAGTACCAACGTGCAGACCAAGAAGATAACCCTCTACTTCAACGAATATGTCAAGCTGGACAATCCGACGGAGAATGTCATCGTGTCGCCCCCACAGTTAGAGACACCGGAAATCAGGGTCAGCGGCAAGAAAATCATCGTGGAGCTGAAGGACACGCTGAAGCCCAATATGACATACACTGTAGACTTCAGCGATGCCATCAGCGACAACAACGAAGGAAACCCGTTGGGCAACTACACCTATACCTTCTCGACGGGTGAAAAGATAGACACCTTCGAGGTGGCGGGCTATGTGCTCGATGCCCAGACGCTGGAACCGGTGAAGGGTATCAGTGTCGGACTATATGACGACCTGAGCGATTCTGCGTTCAAGACCAAACCGATGCTCCGTATCTCAAAGACCGACGGCACAGGGCGCTTCATCGTCAAGGGTGTGGCCCCCGGCGAATATCGTGCCTACGCTCTGCAGGATGTCGACGGCGACTTCAGATTCACACAGAAGAGTGAGATGCTGGCCTTCTCGCACCAGACCTATACACCATCGGCAGGACCGGACATTCGTAAGGACACCATCTGGCGCGACTCGCTACACATCACCACCATCAAGGAGGTGCCCTACACGCACTTCTATCCAGACGATGTGGTGATGCTGGCCTTCCAGGAACAGCAGACGGAGCGCTATCTGCTCAAGACAGAGCGCAAGGACGCAGAGAAGATAGTCATCTATTTCAGCTATGGCAACCCGCAGCTGCCCGTCATCCGAGGCTTGGACTTCGATGCCGACTCTGCCTTTGTGCTGGAAGCCAGTGCAAAGCGTGACACGCTGACATACTGGTTGCGTGACACCACGCTGGTGAACCGTGACACGCTGACCTTTGAGATGCAGTATCTGGCTACGGACACCCTGGGCAAGTTGGTCAACCAGACTGACACCATTGAGGCGCTGGCCAAGACCTCGTATGAGAAGCGGCTGAAGGCAAGGAGCAAGGACTATGAGGACTGGAAGAAGAAACAAGAGAAACTGAAGAAGCGTGAGGAAGCCTACGACAGCATCTATCCGGTCAAACCCCTGGAGCCGAAATACATGGTGTCCAATTCCATGGACCCCAACAGCGTGGCCTATATCAGTATGCCTTCGCCATTGGTCACACTCGACACTGCGGCCATACACCTATACTCAAAGGTGGACACGCTGTGGTACAGGGCTCCCTTTGTGTTCCGGCCACGAAAACAGGCCCATACCGACCCGCCACAGTATGAGCTGAGAGACTTTGAACTGCTGGCCAACTGGACACCTGGTACGGAATACAGTTTCGAGGTAGACTCGGCGGCCTTCCGTGACATCTATGGACTGGTATCGAAACCCTATAAGCAGGGCATCAAGGTGAAGTCGCTGGACGAGTATGCCACGCTGGTGCTCCAGATGACGGGTATCCGCGACACGGCAGTTGTCGTGCAGCTGCTGGACAAGGGCGGCAAGGTGCTCAAGGAGACGCATCAGGAGGCTGACGGCTCGGCGGAGTTCTTCTACGTTTCGCCAGGAGAGTACTATGTCAGCGCCTACCTCGACCGCAATGGCAATGGTATCTGGGACACAGGCAACTACGATGACAATTTGCAGCCGGAGGATGTCTACTACTATCCGCACAAGATAGAGGCCAAGGCCAAGTGGGACATGACCCAGCAGTGGAACGTGACGGAGATGCCTCGCTACCGGCAGAAACCGGCGGTGCTGCTCAAGAACAAGGAAAGCAAGGCGAAGAAAAAGCTGCAGAACCGTAACCTGGAGCGTGCCCGTCAGTTGGGAATAGAATATGTCAAAAAGGACATAGCCAAATAAGGCGTAAACGGAATAATCCACAAAAAGCATGATACAGAGAATGGGAAAAATGATAGCCGACAAGGCCAGAGGACTGCTGACAGTGGTATTGCTGGCTATGACGCTGGGCGCACATGCCCAGTGTGGCATTGAGAACACGGCCTTTAAGGCAGGCGAACAACTCAGCTATGACCTCTACTTCAACTGGAAGTTTGTGTGGGTGAAGGTGGGCTCGGCAGCTATGACGACAACAGCGGCAACGTTCGGTGGACAGCCGGCATTGCGCAGCTCGTTAGTGACACGTGGCAACGATAAGCTGGACGGCGTGTTCGTCATGCGTGACACGCTGCTCTGTTATGCCAACAATGACCTGGAACCGCTCTATTTCCGTAAGGGTGCCCTGGAGGGTAAGCGTTACTACGTGGATGAACTGTGGTACACCTATCCTAACGGCAACTGTCACCTGAAGATGCACCGCATAGATGCTGACGGCGAGGAGCACTGGAAGGATGCTGAGTACAAGGACTGTATCTACGACATGATGAGCATCTTCCTGCGTGCCCGCAACTTTGATGCCTCGAAACTGAAAAAGGGCGACAAGATACCTATGCCCATCAGCGATGCCAAGAACCTGAGCCACTCGTGGCTGAAGTTTAATGGCACCACCAACGTGAAGATGAAGAACAGCACGGCAAAGTACCGTTGCCTGGTGTTTTCGTTTATTGAGCGCGAGGATGGCAAGAACCATGAGCTTATCCGTTTCTACATCACGGACGACAAGAATCACATGCCCGTCCGGCTGGACATGTTCCTGTCGTTTGGCTCGGCAAAGGCGTACCTCACCAATTGGAAGGGGTTGCGCAACCCGATGACTTCAAGGCTGCAATAACAACAGCAAGAGAGGGGGATGCTTCAACAACAGGCATCCCCCCCTCTTGGTTTTAGGATGAAGCACGACGCATGTGCAGATGTAGCTGGTAAAGTGCTGGTAGCAGGATGAGCAGCGAGAAGCCTACGGCCATATAGACATGCTGCTCGGAGCCCTTGAACAGCTCTACGAGTTTGATGTCAGGGTCGGGGTAGATGTTATAGATAACGTAGGCCACCGAATTGTTGGCCCAATGGTAGGCCATGCCGGGCAGAATGCTGCCCGTGCGCCAGTACATCCATCCTAACAGGATGCCGATGACAAAAGCATGGGGCATCTGGGCAGGGTTGAGGTGTACGAGGGCAAATAGCAAGGCTGAGATGCCGATGGCCATCCATGGTGACAAGCGCGTGGAGCAGAGTAGGGAACGGAGAATGGCTCCACGGAACACGATTTCCTCGCAGAGTGGTGCCAGCAGGCCAATGATGAAATAGCCCCAGCGGTCGCGTAGGAGCATGTCGAACTCCTGTACTGCCCAATTGGGTAAATCGGGCATCTGCTCCTGTAGCCAAGCAGAGGGGATGATGCACCCCAGGGCTGCTACGACACTCCAGACCAGCGTGGTCCATGGACGGGTGCGTAACCAGGTGGGCGACACCTGTGTCCAGCGAGTCAGCAGGAATACTGCAATGACGAGCAGGCTGGCGGTAACGGTGGTGGTCAGGAGCCGTGCGGTGGTGATGTCGGTCGACTTGGTGAAATAGTTCCATGCTGCGATGACAGCGGCTTCTGCCGTCATCTGAATGCCGAGGAAGATGATGAAATAACTGATGGCTTTCTTCATAATGCTTGTTTTGCTTTTACTGCGTCTTGCTTTAGTTGTTCGGCGAGTGCATCGGCACTGGCAAACTGGCGTTCATCACGCAGCCGTTGGACAAACTCGATGGTGAGCGGACGGTCATAGAGGTCGCCGGCATAGTCGAACAGGTGTACTTCCAGCGTCTGGGCATGTTGGCCAAAAGTGGGGCGATGGCCTATGTTCATCATGCCACCATATGCGTACTCTCCTCTCTCCTCTCTCCTCTCACCTCTATATACCCTTACCGCATAGGCTCCGGCAGCCGGTATCAACTGGTTAGGATGGTCAATCTTTATATTTGCGGTAGGAAAGCCTAACAGCGTGCCTAAGTGTTCGCCATGAACTACAGTACCACCGATGCTGTAGGGTCGGCCAAGGCTTTGTGCTGCTTCGGCCACTTGACCGTTGCACAGTAATTGGCGGATATTTGACGAACTGACACTACCTGCAGCGGGCAATGCCTTAACCTCGATACCCAGTTCGCGGCCATAGCGCACGTAATCGTCAAACCCTTCCTCACGATTATGACCAAAGCGGTTGTCATAGCCCGTCAGAAGCACCTTGACTCGTTCCTCACATAGCCATTGCTTCATAAACTCACGGGCTGTAAGCCGTTTGAGGTCCTCGGTGAAAGGAAGTACCATTACACGTTCGATTCCTAACGCCTGTATGAGTTCCACTTTCCGGTCCAGGGGCGTGAGTATTTGCTCGTGTTTAGGAGAGTGGCTGAAAGTGATGCACATTGAGTATAGGTTCTGCTGGCGAGCCTCCTCCACTACCTTGCTCAACACAAACTGGTGGCCAAGATGTACGCCGTCGAACATTCCTATTGTCGCTACGAAATCTTTCATGAATGCTTAAATTTTAGTTTTCTATAGATTTCTCCTAACCATAAGACTGGTGATGTGCCTAGCAGTATATATAGCCAGGTGGTGGCATCTAACGGAACGGTACGAAACATTTTGCCACCAAAGGTTACGATGAGCCATTGGCCGGTTAGTATCAATAGCAGCACCAGCAGAAATCCTCGGCATGCCCATAGTCGGTGGAAAGCGGAATAATGTGAACCTAAGGCACGGGCATTAAAAAGGTTCCACCACTGCAGCATGACGAATATGCAGAAGAAGACGGTCAGCTCTGTGGGGTCTATACCAGCGATGCGCTCAAAATACCATAAGAGGGAAAATGTCAACAGGAAAAAGACACCGCCCGTCAGACAGATGCCCCGCATCATGCTCTTTGAAATGATGAAGGAATCCTGGGCCCTGGGGCGCTCGGCCATTACCTCACGCGAGGGTGGCAGCGAGGCTAATGCCATGGCGGCAAAAGTGTCCATGATGAGGTTTACCCATAGTATCTGGGTGATGGTGAGTGGCAGCTCGGTACCCACAAACGCACCACAGAGCACCAGTAGCAGGGCCGTGACGTTGACTGTCAGCTGGAAGAAGATAAACCGCTGGATATTCTTGTAAAGTGAACGTCCCCACATGACAGCATGGACGATGCTACGGAAGGAGTCGTCTATCAAGGTGATGTCGCTGGCTTGCTTGGCCACACTCGTGCCACTGCCTAATGATAGACCCACATGGGCACGATTCAGGGCTGGTGCATCGTTGGTGCCGTCGCCTGTCACAGCCACTACCTGGCCCTGCTGCTGTAGCAAGGCTACTAAACGTTGCTTGTCTGACGGACGGGCCCTTGACATCACCTTTAGGTTATGCACGATGCTCAGCGCCTCTTGGTCACTCATGGACGCAAACTCAGCCCCCGTAATTGTCGGCTGTGATTTGTCTGTTGTCAATTTGCTGCAGACCCCCGCCTGCCTTGCTATTTCTAAGGCTGTGGCTGTGGTGTCGCCAGTAACTATCTTCACGTCAATGCCGGCTTTCTGACACTGGGTAATAGCATCGGGTACCTCTTTGCGCAACGGATCGCTGATAGCCACTATTGCCAGCAGCCGGCTGTTCTCTGCTATGGCTAGCGTACGCATGGCATGACTTTGCCACTCATGCAATAGGGCTTCTACTTGCTGGCGTTCCTCATCGTCAAGGTTGCAGCCTCGGATAACTATCTCGGGCGCACCCTTAATATAATTGGTGGTGCCAATAGTTGTTGTCATGTACTTGCGTTCTGTGGAGAAAGGCTCACGGCTGTCAATGTGACACGAAAGGCGCAGCTGCTCATAGTCTACACCCTCTTTTTGCAACCACCGCAATAGGGCTTGCTCTGTAGGGTTGCCAACCTCGTGCGTAGCCGTTGTGTTTAGTGCTATTGCCTTATACAGGTGTTGGGTGATGGGTGATGGGTGTTGGGTGATACTATCATCCATCTCCCAACAACCATCACCCAACACCTTTACATCAGCTACAGTCATACGGTTCTCAGTCAGCGTACCGGTCTTGTCGGTGCAAATGACGGTGACAGCACCCATTGTCTCAGAAGCCTGTAGCTTGCGTACCAGATTGTTCGACTTGAGCATGCGCCTCATGTTCAAGGCCAGTGCCAGTGTTACGGCCATAGGCAGCCCTTCAGGAACAGCCATCACAATGAGCGTGACGGCCATCATAAAGTATTTCAACACAGTCTCCGCCATCCCTACATAGTTGGTGGTACTCCATAGAGCATTCGTCAAGATGTCGTGGGTAAGGAATACACCAAAGGCAGCTATTGCCACCGTGCTACCTACCTTACTGATAAGTTTGGCCAAATGGTCAAGCTGGATGTTCAGCGGAGTTTTGACTGCTGTCAGCGCAGTGGCCTCACGGGCCACATGTCCTATCTCTGTCATGTCGCCAACGGCAGTAACTACATATCGGCCAACACCGCCCATCACCATTGAGCTCCTAAGCAGCATGTCCCTAGGGTAGGCTTCTTCAGGCTGAATGTTGGCTGATGACCTTTGTCCTTTGGCACTCACTACAGACTCTTGTATTGCCTGCTGGTCGTTGGCACGACATGAATGGTCGGCGCATTTGGTTGTCATGGGCTCTCCAGTCAGACTCGATTCGTCTACCTGTAAGTCGCTACTCTCTATCAGCTTTCCGTCGGCAGGCACTTCGTCGCCGGTATCTAAAAGCACTATGTCGCCCACCACCACCTCGCGGCGAGCTATCTCTTGTACCCTGCCGTCACGCAACACCTTGACAGGCTGTTCCTCACCCATCTGTGTGAGGACGTCAAACTTGCGGGCAGCATCGCGCTCAAAATAAAACCCGACTGTGGTGGCTAAAAAAATCGCCACAATGATGCCAATCGATTCTAAAAAGTCATTGCTTACGAATGACAGCATTAGTGAAATGATGGCGGCTACCAATAGAATACGCACCATCGGATCGTCGAACTTCTCCAGATAAAGACACCACATAGACTGTCGCTGGGGTGGAGTCAATACGTTTTCGCCATGCTCTTGACGGCTTTTTAGCACGGCTTCCTGGGTAAGTCCTTGTTGTTCTGCTTTCATATTCGCGTGCAAAGATACAGCTTTTTTATTATTTTTGCAAAAATATTTGGATATTTGCAGAAAACTGCTTACCTTTGCACCCGCTTTCTTATAAGCACTGGACTTGTAGCTCAGTTGGTTAGAGCAACAGACTCATAATCTGGAGGTCCCAGGTTCAAGCCCTGGCTGGTCCACACTGAAAATCAGCAACTTACGAGTAA
>Ga0310691_10001679_pt1 | contig 32934 bp, 26 predicted proteins | sample 176DNAGHGlowgp2_FD_203887 | JGI IMG/M metagenome (GOLD analysis project Ga0310691, IMG submission 203887) | Sheep rumen microbial communities from Palmerston North, Manawatu-Wanganui, New Zealand - 1766 DNA GHGlow gp2 (v2) (version 2) | ecosystem: Host-associated > Mammals > Digestive system >... | reverse complement strand
GCGACAAGCTCATCGCGGCGGGCTTCGACCCGACAAAAAAGACGTTTTTCAGCATTCTCGGCGTGTCGTATTACCTCACGCTCGACGTCTTCACAGATACGCTGAGGCAGATGTCGGAGCTGTCATCACTCGGGAGTGAGGTCGTATTCGACTACCCGATAAAGACGGGCGATTTCCCGCAGAGAGTCACACAGCTCGAGGAGATAACGGCACAGCTCGGCGAGGTGATGCGCGGCGGCTTCGACTACAACGAGGTATCGCGTGCGCTGTACTCGCTCGGCTTCCAGATAGATACGTATATGCCGCCCGCGAAGGTGCAGAAGGAATACTTCGACGGCAGAGCAGACGGCATGAGAGCATTTGAAAATGTGAGCCTGATATCGGCGTCCTACACCGCAGGCTACGATTACGAATAAAGCCATTAGCTATCAGCCATCAGCCATTAGCTTGCGGTGTCCGCAGACGCGGACAAATCTGAAAATATCGCCGTCAGGCGACACTATTAGCTAACGGCTAAGGGCTAAAGGCTAACGGCTCAATACAAAAGGAGAATAATTATGAGCAACTATAATAATACAGAAACAGCACTTATACACGGCGGAATTTCCATTGACGAGCGCACGGGCGCAGTCAATATCCCGATATACCAGACCTCGACCTACAAGCAGGACGGTCTCGGCAAGATGCGCGGCTACGAGTATTCGCGCACAGGCAATCCCACCCGCGAGGCGCTCGAAGCGCTGATAAACGACCTCGACGGCGGCGTCGCGGGCTTCGCATTCGGCTCGGGCATGGCGGCTCTGACAGCAGTGCTCAGCCTCCTCCACAGCGGCGACCGCGTGCTCATCTCGAGCAACGTCTACGGCGGCACATTCCGCCTCCTCGACAAGGTATTCGACCACTTCGGCTTCACATACACCATTGCCGATACGACTGACCCCGCCGCCTACGAGAGCCAGATAACCGACGACGTGAAGGCTGTCGTCATCGAGAGCCCCGCAAATCCGCTGATGACAGTCACCGATATCAGAGCGATAGCGGACGTCTCGCACAGGCACGGTCTGCTCGTCATCGTGGACAACACCTTCATGACTCCCTATTTGCAGAAGCCCCTCGCGCTCGGTGCGGACATCGTTGTGTACAGCGCGACGAAGTACCTCGGCGGTCACAGCGACGTCGTCGCGGGACTTGCCGTAGTCAGCACGAAGGAGCTCGCCGACAAGATTGCCTTCATTCAGAATTCCACGGGCGGAGTCCTCGGACCGTTTGACTCGTTCCTGCTCATACGCGGCATAAAGACGCTCGCGGTGCGCATGGACAGACACGTCGAGAATGCGCAGAAAGCGGCTGAATTCCTCGCCGCGCACAAGGCGGTCAAGAACGTCTACTACCCAGGGCTTGAGAGCAGTCAGGGCTATGAGGTCAACCGCAGACAGGCGAAAAACGGCGGCGCGATGATATCGTTCGAGCTCCGTGAGAACTACGATATCCGCCGCTTCTTCGAGAGCCTCGAGCTCGTTTCGCTCGCGGAAAGCCTCGGCGGCGTGGAGTCCCTCGTATGCCACCCCGCAACGATGACGCACGCCTCTATTCCCGCTGATATCCGCAAAAAGGTCGGCATAACGGACGGACTTATCCGCCTGTCGGTGGGCATTGAGAGCATTGACGACATACTCGCGGACATCGCGCAGGCTATTGAGAAAGCGGAGGTAAAGTGATGAACTACTATGATTCGATGCAGGCGCTCATCGGCAGTACGCCGCTGGTGAGACTCGGAAATATCGTACAGAATGAAGGCGTGAACGTGTTCGCGAAGCTGGAGCTGTGGAATCCGTCGGGAAGCGTCAAAGACCGCACTGGACTGTATATGCTCAACGACGCAGAGAAGCGCGGCTTGCTGAAAAAGGGCGGCACTATCGTAGAGGCGACCGCGGGCAATACGGGGCTTGGCATAGCCTTTGCGGCGCTCAACCGCGGTTACCGCATAATCTTTGTTGTCCCGACTAAGTTCTCGGCTGAAAAGCAGGCTCTGCTGCGTGCTCTCGGTGCAGAGGTCATCAACACTCCCCGCGAGAAGGGAATGCTCGGAGCTGTCGCAAAGGCGGAGGAGATAAAGGCGCAGATACCCGATTCCATCTCGCTGGAGCAGTTCAAGAATCAGAGCAATCCGCTCGCCCACTATGAGACTACGGGACGCGAGATATACGAGGCTCTCGACGGTCACATCGACTATGTCGTTGCGGGAGCGGGAAGCGGCGGCACCTACACAGGCATTCTCCGCTATATAAAGGAGCGCGTGCCGACTGCGAAGGGCATACTCGCTGACCCCGTCGGCTCGACTATGGGCGGCGGCGAGCACTCCGACTACAATATCGAGGGCATCGGCAACGATTTCATCGCCGAGACTATGGATATGTCGCTCGTTGACGGCGTCATCAAGATGAACGACGATGAGGCGTTCAGCACAGCGCGGCTTCTCGCGAAGACCGAGGGCATTATTGCAGGCTCGTCCTCGGGAGCGGCAATGGCGGCGGTGCTCAAGCTCGTCGAGAGCGGCGCAAAGGGCAACATCGTGACGGTCTTCCCCGACCGCGGCGACCGCTATTTCAGCACGGGGCTTTACGATTAAATCAGCCCGCCAATTAACAAATAACCTATAGCGACACATTGTAGGGAACGCCGCCCTCGGCGTTCCGCCCAGTAGGGGCGGATATCATCCGCCCGCAATATACGAAAAATCTGTAGGGGACGGCGTCCTCGACGTCCCACACGAAAAAAGGTGATTATCTCGTTCGCAAACAATTCACAGGATTGTTTGCGAAGGGAAGAGTTTCAATAATTGATTGTTTCGCTGTCCATAGGACAGCGACTAAGGGCTTTGCCCTTAGCACCCACAAGGGCGCTGCCCTTGACCCGCTGGGACGCTGTCCCAGACCCTGCAAGGGCGCTGCCCTTGACCTGCCAAAGGAACACAGTCCCTTTGGAATCCCTATGTTCGCGCGTTAGTATTATCGAGGCGGAAGCAATCTCCGCGCGGCATTTTTCCCACCCCGACCAAAGAATGTGAGGTAACCTATGACACTACAGCAGCTCAAATACATACTCGCTATCTCCGAGACGAGCTCCATGAACAAAGCAGCGGAGCAGCTCTACGTCTCGCAGCCGTCGCTGTCTGCGTCGGTACAGGAGCTCGAGCGCGAGATAGGCATTAAGATTTTCAACCGCAGCGGTCGTGGCGTCACGCTCACCAACGACGGCGCGGAGTTCCTGCAATACGCGCGGCAGGTGGTCGGACAGTTCGACGTCCTCGCCGAGAAGTACATCGGCAAGGGCAATGTCAAGAAGAAGTTCGGCGTCTCCACGCAGCACTACTCCTTCGCGGTCAAGGCGTTCGTTGAAATGGTCAAGGAGTTTGACACCGCCGAGTACGAGTTCGCAGTCCGCGAGACAAAGACCGCCGAGGTCATCAGCGACGTCGCGACTCTCCGCAGCGAGATAGGCATAATCTACCTCAACGACTTCAACCGCAAGTCGATAACGAAGCTCCTGCACTCGAGCGGACTGGAGTTCCACACGCTGACGAAGTGCAAGCCCTACGTCTACCTGTGGAAGGGTCACCCGCTCGCAAATGAGAAGAAGATAACCTTTGAGCAGCTCGCGGACTACCCCTGCCTCTCGTTCGAGCAGGGCGACAACAGCACCTTCTACCTCGCGGAGGAGCTCCTCAGCACTGCCGACTATCAGCGTACTATCAAGGCTAACGACCGCGCGACGATGCTCAACCTCATGATAGGACTGAACGGCTACACGCTGTGCTCGGGCATCATCTGCGAGGAGCTCAACGGCTCGGACTACATTGCCGTGCCCTTCGAGGACGACTCCGACGAGATAATGGAGATAGGCTATATCACGCTGAAAAATGTGATACTCAGCGAAATGGCTGAGATATACATCAAGGAGATAAAAGCCTACCTCAACATATAGTCACCGCCTATAACCTACCATAGAACTATGGTATTGGACACCCGCGCGTAACGGGGGTATAATTTATCTATACCAAGCGATAAGGAGAATCATTATGACTGAGATATTATGGCTCGGACGCGGCGGACAGGGCGCATTCACCGCCGCAAAGCTCCTCGGAGCGGCATATACCGCGGACGGCGGCAGATACGCGCTCGCGTTCCCGTCATTCGGTCCCGAGCGCCGCGGAGCTCCCGTGCGCGCGTTCACAAAGCTCGATACAAAGCCTGTTGTTGACAGGAGCCAGACCGAGCACGCGGACTTCATCGTCGTGCTCGACGATACGCTCTACAGCCCGTCACTGCGCGGACTGCTCAAGGACAGCGGACGCATCATCGTCAACTCCAAGTCCGCGGCAGACGGAGCGCTCACCTTCGATGCGGAGGGCATCGCGGCGGAGCACAGGCTCCCCACGGTCAACACCGTCATGCTCGGACTGCTCGTCGGTCTGTCGGGAGTTGTCACGGCGGAAAATGCAGTTGAAGCTATAAAGGGCTATATGCCGCAGAAAATTCAGGAGCGCAACATCGCCGCGCTCCTCAGAGCCGCAGAGGAGGTGTCGAGGTGAGACCGCATATCAGGGAGAAGAAGGACTTCGCGTTTGCGGAAGTCCCCGAAAATACGTCGTTTGAGGCGGGCTATCTCGTCACCGTCAACAGCGGCTGGCGGAGCATTCGCCCCGTCATCAACAGCGCAAAATGCGTGGGCTGCAAGCAGTGCTACCTCTACTGTCCCGACGGCGTCATAGCGATAAAGGACGGCAAGGCGGTCATTGACTACGACTTCTGCAAGGGCTGCGGAATATGCGCGAAAATATGCAGAATCGGTGCAATCGGAATGGAGGCGGAGCGCAAATGAAGAAGTTTTTGTCAGGCAACGAGGCTTTCGCCGAGGGCATACGCCTCGCGCGTCCCGAGGTCATATCCGCCTACCCGATAACCCCGCAGACTATCGTTGTTGAGCGGCTCTCGGAAATGGTCGAGGACGGCAGTCTCACCGCCGAGTACGTACACGTTGAATCCGAGCATTCCGCGCTCTCATGCGCTATCGGAGCAAGCGCCGCAGGTGCGCGCGCATTCACGGCGACTTCCTCGCAGGGACTGCTCTACATGGCGGAATGTCTCTATTACGCGGCTGGCGGGCGCTTCCCCATCGTTATGATGAACGCCGACCGCTCGACTGCGCTCCCGTGGAATATCTACGGCGACCAGCGCGACAGCCTCTCTCAGCTCGACAGCGGCTGGATTCAGGCTTATGCCGAGAACGCGCAGGAGGCTCTCGACCTCGCGCTGATGAGCTACAGGATAGCCGAGGATAAGCGCGTATCTACGCCGTTTATGGCGAATCTCGACGGCTTCGTCCTGACGCATACATACGAGACGGTTGATATCCCCACGCGCGAGCAGGCTGACAGCTTCCTGCCGCCGTATGAGACCGACAACCGCATAGACTTCGAGAATCCGCGGAATATGGCGTTCTCGGCAGGTCCCGACACCAACTACATCTTCAAGTTCAAGGAGCATGAGGGAGTGCTCGCGGCGCGGGAGGTCATCGCCGAGACTGAGACGGCATTCGCTGAGACGTTCGGCAGGCAGTACACGGGTCTGACAGAGAGCTACCTCACCGACGACGCCGACTACATCATCGTCACGCTCGGCAGCATAGCGGGACTTTGCCGCGAGACAGCGGATAAGCTCCGCAAAAACTGCGTGAAGGCGGGAGTTGTCCGCATACGCTATATGCGCCCGTTCCCGAACGAGGAAATCGCCGATATACTGCGAAATGCGAAGGCTTACGCAGTTCTCGAGAAGGACGTCAGCTTCGGCAACGAGGGCACGGTCTTCACGAACGTCAACTCCGCGCTGAAAAAGGCGGGCGTTGAGGTCAGGGGCAGCAACTACATCGGCGGTCTCGGCGGACGCAACATCTCCGCCGCTGACATCGAAAAGATATACACTGACATCGCAAACGGCGCGCATGGCGTCGAATTCATCGGCATAGGAGGCGGGGACAATGGCTAATAAGGTCGCGGACAGCATTTCGCGCGAGGAATATTTCTACGGACACAAGGCGTGTGCGGGCTGCGGCGGAAGCCTCGCAGTAAGGGCGGCGCTGAAAGTCCTCGGACAGAACGCGGTATCGGTTCTCCCCGCAGGCTGTATGTCAGCGGTGGGCTTCAATTTCCCGCAGCTTTGCTTCTCCAACAACTCGATTATTTCGACCTTTGCGGGTACGGCTTCGATGCTCACGGGCGTTGAGGCGGGACTGCGCGCGAAGGGGTACAAGGACTTCACGGCAGTCGGCTTCGCGGGCGACGGAGGCACCGCAGACATCGGTATACAGGCGCTTTCGGGAGCTATCGACCGCAACGACAACATCATCTACATCTGCTACGACAACGAAGCCTACATGAACACGGGCATTCAGAAGAGCGGTCTTACGCCGTTCGGAGCCAAGACGACGACTACTCCCGCGGGCGCGAATATCCACGGAAATATCCGCCCGAAGAAGAATATGTTCGAGATAGCCGCCGCCCACGATATCCCCTACGCCGCGACTGCGAGCGTCGGCTATATCGCGGACTTCATCGCAAAGGTGCAGAAGGCGTCGCAGATACAGGGTACCAAGTATATACACGTGATAGCGCCGTGTCCGACGGGCTGGGGAGTTGCTCCCGACGAGACTGTAGACATCGCGCGCGAGGTCGTGGACTGCGGGCTGTGGTACCTCGCCGAGTACGAGAACGGCGAGTTTACGCTGAATCACAAGCCCAAGGAGTTCACTGACGTGGCGGCGTACCTGAAAAAGCAGGGGCGCTTCAAGCACCTCACGGACGAGGATATACAGGTGATAATCGACTCCCGCGATAAGAAGTGGGAGAAGATAAACAGTACATTTAAGATATGATGCAGGGGGCGCAATATTGCGCCCCTTACGCTGTTTTTGCAGGGAACGCCGCAGCCAACGGCTGCACGTACCCTCTGTCAGCTTCGCCGTCCTTCGACAGCTGGCTTTAGAATAAAAACGGCATAGTATGCCGCGCGGAGATTGCTATCGTTTTGAGGAGATTATGGCGCGAAATATGGGGTCAGGGGTACTGCGTACCCCTGCAGGGTCTGGGGTGACTCCCCACAGTGTGGGGAGATGTCGCGAAGCGACAGAGGGGACGGGCTGTTCAGCCGCCCCAGCAGAGTCCAGAGACAGAGTCTCTGGCGGGTCAAGGGCAGCGCCTTTGTTTGAAAAGGCTTGAGCGAAACTTTCGGGGTCGCGCGGTAGTTTGTTCGAGGCGTCAGATATCTCCGCGCGGTTTTAACCGTCCGAGTTATAACCACTACCTATAACCTATCATAGAACTATGGTATTGGACAAATGCGGAAATGCGATGTATAATATAAACATACCAAACAGATATGCTAAATAAGAATTATGGAGGATAAAACAATGAGCAGAAATATCAACAGCAAATTCTGGGACGAGGAGCTCGAAACGCTCCCCCGCGAGGAACTCGAAAAGAGACAGCTTGAGGACCTGAAGGAAATAGTCAAGTTCGCATACGACAACGCTCCCTACTACAAGCGTTCGTTCGACGAGGCAGGCGTTAAGCCCGAGGACATCAAGACCCTCAAGGACATCGAGAAGTTCCCCTTCATCAACAAGAAAACACAGCGTGACACTCAGGGCGTAGGCTCGTTCCTCGGTGAGCTCGCCGCAGTACCCGAGGAGGACGTAGTGTTCATCTCCACCTCGTCGGGCTCGACAGGTGTTCCCACGATGAGCCCCTTCACAAAGAAGGACTTCGATGAGTTTCAGGACACCGAGAGCCGCTGGTTCTGGCAGATAGGAATGAGACCCAACGACCGCTATGTACACGCTCTCAACTTCTCGCTCTATGTCGGAGGTCCCGACGTAATCGGCGCGCAGAACCTCGGAGCTTTATGTATCTGGGGCGGCACTCTCCCGAGTGAGAGACTTCTCTTCATACTTAAAACCTACAAGCCCACTATCATCTGGACTTCGCCCTCCTACGCATGGCAGCTCGGTGAGAAGGCGCTCAAGGCTGGCTACGACCCGAAGAAGGACTTCAACATCAAGAAGATAATCGTTGCGGGCGAGCTCGGCGGCTCTATCGACGCTACACGCAAGGCTATCGAGGAGATATGGGGCGCTGAGGTGTTCGACTTCTACGGTCTCTCTGACATATTCGGAGCTTGCGCCGCACAGTGCGAATACCATGACGGACTTCATATCGCCGAGAACCACATCCTCGTCGAGACTATCGACATCCACACAGGCGAGGTTCTCGAGCCAGGTCAGACAGGCGAGCTCGTGTTCACGACTCTCCGCAAGCACGCGCGTCCCCTTATCCGCTTCAAGACGGGCGATATCGGACGCATCGACACTACAAAGTGCAAATGCGGACGTACTCACGGCAGGATAAGCATACTCGGCAGAAAGGACGATATGTTCATCGTTTCCGCGGTCAACGTGTTCCCGAGCGATATCGAGGCTGTTATCCGCGAGCAGAGCGACCTCACAGGTGAGTACCTCATCCGCATCTTCGAGAAGGACTTCACAAGCAAGTATGCGGTAGAGATAGAGAAGGCTGCAGGCGTTGACAAGGACGACGAGACAGTTGCAGCGGAGGTATCCGCAGCTCTCAAGGCTCGTATCGGCGTTAAGCCCGCAAAGGTGATAGTTCATCCCGACGGCGGTCTGAACACTCGCTCCGAGCACAAGTCCAGACGTGTCATCGACGAGAGAAATATTGACTACAATATCTAAAAATGGTATAATTTAAAAAGCGTAGGGGCGGATATTATCCGCCCGCTTCGTTTAATTATGATAGTAAGGAGAAAAAATATGCCGCAGCTTTCCAACCGCACAGCTACCTTTACCGATTCCGTCATACGCCGTATGACGCGTATTTCCAATAAATACGGCGCGGTCAACCTCTCGCAGGGCTTCCCCGACTTCGAGCCCCCGCGCGAGATACTCGACCGCCTCGCCGAGGTCACACGCGAGGACTTCCACCAGTATTCCATTACATGGGGAGCGCAGAACTTCCGCGAGGCACTCGCCGAGAAGCAGTCCCGCCTCATGGGACGTCCTATCGACCCCAATGGCGAGATAGTCGTCACCTGCGGAAGCACCGAGGCTATGATGGCGGCGATGATGTCCGTGACGAATCCGGGCGACAAGGTCGTCGTGTTCTCGCCGTTTTACGAGAACTACGGCGCTGATACGATACTCTCGGGCGCAGAGCCGATATACGTGCCGCTCAATCCGCCCGAATTCAGCTTCGACGCGGACGTGCTCGAAGCCGCTTTCAAGCAGCACCCCAAGGCGCTCATACTCTGCAACCCGTCGAATCCATGCGGCAAGGTGTTCACGCGCGAGGAGCTGCTGATAATTGCCGACCTCGCAAAGAAGTACGACACCTTCGTCATCACCGACGAGGTCTACGAGCACATCATCTACGCTCCGTACAAGCACACCTATTTCGCGAGTCTGCCCGATATGTGGGAGCGCACTATCTCGTGCTCATCGCTGTCCAAGACCTACTCGATAACGGGCTGGAGACTCGGCTACGTTATCGCTCCGCCGCACATCATCGACACAGTCAAGAAGGTACACGACTTCCTCACCGTCGGAGCCGCCGCGCCCCTGCAGGAGGCTGCCGTTACGGGGCTGCGCTTCGGCGATGACTACTACAAGTGGCTTCAGGACAAGTACACCGAGAAGCGCGACCTCTTCCTGTGCGGACTCGATGATATCGGCATACATCACACCGTGCCGCAGGGCGCGTACTACATACTGCTCGATATATCGGAGTTCGGCTACGCGAGCGACCTCGACTTCTGCGAGAAGCTCGCTGAGTATGTCGGCGTGGGAGCAGTCCCGGGTTCGAGCTTCTTCAAGGAGCCCGAGAACCGCTATATCCGCTTCCACTATGCGAAAAAGAATGAGACGCTCGAGAATGCTCTCGACCGCCTCAGCGATATACGCAGGAAAATGCCCAAGCCTTAAAGAAAAAAGAGGAGACCTCCTCTCGACTTCTATATAAACAGAAGTCAGGAGAAGGTCTCCTTTATTCGTCTTCCTCGTCGTCGGGCTCGCGGACTATTCCGCTTATCTCCTCGGCGCTCGGCTCGCGGACGAAGGGCACCGCGCTCTCGGTGCAGGCTCCGAGCTCCTCGAAGTTCTCCTGAGCCTCGCGGAGACATACCTTGTTTGCGCCGCCCGAAAATTCGGGGTCGTTGTTCTGCACAGCGTCGTCCTCCCAGAAGCAGACGGGGCAAATCTCGTACCCGCCCTCGGGCTCCTCGAGCGTATAGCAGCCGCAGCACGCACAGCGGCGCTTGCGGGTCTTGTTCTCGCGGAGCTTATCGGCTATGGCGTTCCAGCGCTCGAGGGTACACTCCGCGAACACCTGCACCACCTCATCTATAGAACTGCCGTACTCCTCTATTTCGCGGCGGTTGAGCTCGTTGAGGTACTGCCGCGCGTAGACGAAGCCCTCGTCGACCGTGCAGTCCTCGCCCTCGAAGAGGGTATCGGCTATCTCCATGAAGTCGGCGTAATATGAGGGGTCAGCGGTCTTGCCGTCCGTCCACAGGTACGGATTGACGTTGCCGAGATACTCCCTGAATGCCTCACTTCGGTCGCTGTTTTCTCGGAATTCCTCATCGAGGAAGTGATAGAGCGTCAAAAGAATCTGATATTTAGTCATGACCTACTCCTACTTAGTTTTCAGGAACTCTGCATATCTGTCGCAGATCTCCTGTGTTTCGCCGAATGCGACCTGCTGTCCGTGGTCGAGCCACAGCACCTTAGTTGACATACGGCGTATCTGTTCGAGCGAATGCGAAACGAGCAGAGTCGTCGCGCCGCCCTTGATTATCTCGAGCATTTTCTTCTCGCTCTTCTGACGGAAGGCTCCGTCACCGACGGAGAGCACCTCGTCGAGAATCAGTATATCGGGGTTGACGAGGCAGGCGATGGAGAATGCGAGCCTTGACTTCATACCCGAGGAGAGGTGCGAGAACTTTCTGTCCTCGAACTCCTGAAGCTCGGCGAAGTCGATGATGCTTTTGTATGTTTTGTTCATGAAGTCGCGCGTATAGCCGAGCATTGCGCCGCGGAGGAAGGTGTTCTCCCTGACGGTGAGCTCGGGGTCGAAGCCCGTACCGAGCTCGAGGAGTGATGCTATATTGCCGCGTACAGCCATAGTTCCCGCAGTCGGGCGCATGATGCCCGATATCACCTTGCAGAGCGTTGACTTGCCAGCGCCGTTCGTGCCTATGATACCGAGGAGCTCGCCCTCCTCAATGGCGAAGGTGACGTTCTTTACGGCGATGAACTCCTTTGCCGTGGACTGTCCCTTCAGCTTCTGTATGACAACGTCCTTGAGTCCCCTGTTCGAGAAGTCTCCGACTATATAGGAGACGGAGACGTTATTCAGCTCTATTTTTTTCATTTCCCTCTCCTTATGACATATAGTACATGAACTTGTAGTTGTATTTCTTGTATATCAGCGCGCCTATACCGAGTGCGAGGACAGCATACAGCAGGCAGAGCCCGTGCGTCGCAAGTCCCGGGATATAGCCGTCGAGGACTATATGGCGGATATAGGTGATGTACACGTAAATGGGATTGAGGTAGAAGAGCTTCTGCACGTTCTCGCTGTAGTTGGTGGTGGTGTAGAAGATGGCGGAGAGGTACATCAGCATGAGCGTGAAGATGTCGTAGAGGTACTGCACGTCCTTGAATATGACGAACAGCGCCGAGAGTATGAAGCCGCATCCGATGTTGAAGATGATGAGGCAGATTATGGGGTACACCAGCATGAGGAAGCGGACATGGAAGGGAACTCCGTCCACTGCGACGAATGCGAAGAATACGATGAGCGTAAGACCGAAGTTTATCAGTGACGCCACGTTCTTCGACAGCAGGAACATATACTTCGGGAGGTTGATCTTGGTGATGATGCCCGCATTCTGCATGAGGGCGTTCATGCCTCCGTAGGTGGAGTCCTTGAAGAAGGAGTAGGTGAGGTTGCCCGCGAAGAGGTATATGGTGTAGTGTGGCTGACCTGCTCCGAAGAAGCTCTTGAATACGACGCTCATGACGAGCAGCTGCATGAGCGGTGATATGAGGCTCCACAGCATACCGAGCACGGTGCGCTTGTACTTCTTCTTGAAGTCGCGCTTTACGAGCTCTTCAAACAGGAACCGCTGTTTTTTTATCTTTTCGATACCATTTTTGACGGCTTGAAGCATTTTGTCTGTCCTTTCCTTTTTCCCCCGCTCAGGTTATATCCGCAGGGATACTTACATCTGCTGCCATGTTTTTATCTTCGAGCAGCACTCGCATATTGAACTTGCACCTCTCGGGCACATCGGGGCTCTTCACGGGGAGGAGGAAGTCGAGGTCATTGAGGTCGATATACATTCTTCCCGTGGGAGTTATCGGATGTCCCGCGTCGTCGGTGAACCAGTGGCTGAGCTCTATCTTCTTCGAGCCGATGACGTCGATTATCTTCCTGTCGACCACGAACGGCAGACTTGTCCAGCCGTTGTGGCGTGCCTGGAAGTACAGAGGAGCGCACATCGCGATACCGTTGTTATTGCCGCCCGTGATGAGCGCGAACGACGGCATTTCCCTGTATTGCAGCCAGTAGGAATCGCAGTACGCCTTGTATACCTGCCTCGACTCCATCTGCTTCTGGAGCTCGGCGGTGAAGCGCATTATTTTCAGCTGGTTCTCCTCAGCCACATTCTCGTGGAAGTCCTCGCGCAGTCCCTCGAACACCCTGCCCTCCTCATAGAGGCACGAATAGTGATTCTCAAAGAGGAACTCTGTCGGCTGGACGAAAACGTCCCAGTCGCTCCTTGCGCCAGGCCAGCCCATTGTCACATACGGGACGGGCTTGAACATATCGGGGTATGTTCCCACGCCGTAGTTGAAGTAGGTACACCACTCGCAGCAGCCGCTGCTGATTATCGCGGGGAACTTGGCTGTCATCTCGTTGAAGATGCGCTTGTCTATCATCTGCATCTGGTGGGACGAATACATCATCGTCGGGTAGCCGTTGTCCTTGAGGAACTTGCGGCTCTTTTTCATGCAGTTGTCGAACGAGGTCGGGTTATTGTAGGTGCCGCGCCACTCGTTTAGGTCGTAGCAGTAGAACGCCTTGTATCTGCCGTCCTCGACGAAGTCGCTGACAGTCAGCGTGCGAAGCGGGCGGTAGTCGTCGTCGGTCATGATGAATACGTCGTCTATGAGCGGGTTCCTCATCGCGAGGCAGCGCAGGAAGTAATTGCGCGTCGAGTGGTCCTCGGGGAGGGGCTTGCCGTCGAGTATCTGGCTGTCCGTGAGGAATTTCAGCTCGAGGCGACCCTTATAGCGTGCTTTGAGCTCCTCGACGTTCTTGTCGGGACAGCAGAGCACCATTTCCGTGATGAAGGGCATGAACTCCTCGATGAAGGGGAGCGTTGCCAGCATATCGTCGTTTCGGGCGGTCAGGCAGACGAGCTGCTTTACCTTTATATCCGCGGGGACGGTCTTGACGTCCTTGTTCACGGATTCTACCGCCTTCAGCATATCCTCGGCAGCCTCGTCCCACGTGTAGGGGACGTATTCCTTGAGGCGAGCCTTCTTCGCGGCGTATTTCTCCTCGGAGCTGAGCAGCTCGTTTACGCAGCGTATGAGGTCTTCCTTGCTGTGCGGGTCGAAGTAGTCGGCGTAGTCGCCCGCTACCTCGTGCAGTACGGGTATATCGGAGGCGATGACGGGAGTCCCGCGCATGAACGCCTCTATCATAGGCAGTCCGAAGCCCTCGTTGAAGGTCGGGAATGCGACCGCGAAGGCGTGCTTATAGAGGTAGTCGACCGTAGCGTCGTCGGGCTTCTCGACGAAGAACAGGCTCTTGTTGTAGAGCGGGTGCGTCTTGATGCGCTTCTCGAGCTCCTTGACGTTCCAGCCGATGCGTCCTGCGAAAATAGCCTTCACGCCAGCCTTTGCGAGACCGCTCTCGAGCGCGTCTATGACGAGGGCGTGGTTCTTGCGGGGCTCTATCGTGCCGAGCATGAGGAGGTACTTGCTTCCCTCGGCTATCTTTTCAACGGCAGGGTCGACCGAGCCGTTTGAGTCGTTCTTTTTCGAGAAGTCGCTCGAAAGACCGACTACCGTAGCCTTTTTCCTGTCGAGCCCTATCCTGTCGGTGAGGCTGTTGAGGACGTCTATCGTGGTCTGCGCGGAGGTGATGATGAGGTCGGCGTATTTGAGGTTCGCGCCGACATATACCATGAAGTTCGCGCAGGTGTTCTCGTGGCAGAACTGCGGCTCTGTTAAGGGGATGAGGTCATAGACCTGCGTCACTATCTTGACGCCGTTCTGTTTGAGAATGGGGAAGAGGTAGCTTCTTTTCAGCGGCGAGTTCCACACGCCGTCGAGCTCGAAGAATATAGCTCCCGACGGTATATCGCGGTAGCCTATCTTCTCGGGAGTGAGTATCCTGCCCTTTTCGCCCTTGCCCTCGAGGAAGTAATCGAGAAAGCGCTCGTTGCTGAGGCGCAGGAAGCAGTTGTTCTTGCAGGAATAGAGCAGGAGGTAGAACTCGTGCTCCGTGTGCTTTATCATTCTGACAGTAATCTCCCTCACCACGCGCTGAATGCCCGTGATGAAGTCCACCGACATAATGGTGGAGAGGTCCATATATATCTTCATTGAATCGGTATCCCTTTCATCGCCTTCCGCCGAGGAGCTTCTTGGCGGCGTTTTTCATGAACGGCGGCATTTTTCTGTACACCTTGAGCAGGCGCTCCGAGACGGGTATCCCCGCGGGACGTCCTATCCCCGCAAGGCTTCCTCCGAACGAGTTGTTCTCGGAATAGATGTTGTTGTACATCCTCACCTGATTGTTGAAGAACTCCTGCGAGCCCTTTATCGTGGTGACGACGTTGTGCTGGAACTCATCGGGCGGGAGCTTGTACTGCGGCTTCCATGCCTTGACGGCATAGCTGTCTATCTGGCGGTTGAGCATGAAGATGTAAGCCTTCTTGACGAAGGTCTCGTTGTTGCGCTCACGCGAGAGCTTGAGTATATCGACCTTTCCAGGCTTGACGGTGGTGGTGCTCAGGACGAGCTCCTTGGATATGCGGAGCTTTTGTCCCGCGCTGTTCATATTCTCATCGACGATGTCATAAATCGCCGAATAGATGTCAATATCCTTCATCGGACACTCCTTGATAAAATTTTTAGCTTTAATACTGCGCATACCTCGCAGTATATTCATTATATTATATCATACATTCGCAGAAATAGCAATAGGCGCGGGGATTTATTTACGGTTTATTTATCTTTGCCGCGAAATCGGAGGCGGCGACACGCCGCTTATATCATACATTCGCAGAAATAGCAGTAGGCGCGGTGATTTATTTACGGTTTATTTATCTTTGCCGCGAAATCGGAGGCGGCGACACGCCGCTTATATCATACATTCGCAGAAATAGCAATAGGTACAGTGAGATGTTTGCGTTTTTTATATTTGCCGCCCAAAAAGCCCCGAAAGTCTGAGCTTCGGGGCTTTTCCGCTTTTATTAATCCTTTTTGAGGAATTCCTCAAGCGAGGGCACACTTCCCTCCGATGTGGAGGCGAGCGCATAGTACGCGAGTATCGCAGACGCGTCCTTTGCGTCGACGAGGGCGTCGCCGTTCACGTTCGCAGCCTTTGCCTGTGCGGCGGACAGTCCGTTGTCCGCGCCCGTGGAGCTCCTGCTGTACGCGACGAGCACTGCCGAGGCGTCCTTCGCGTCTATCTTTCCGTCCTCGTTGACGTCTCCGAGAGTATACAGCGCGGGCTGAGGTCTGACCTCGACGTCGATAGTATAGCTCGTACCGTCCGAGGCAGTGGCTTCGATGACAGCCGAGCCCTTCGCGAGCGCAGTGATAACGCCGTTCTTGTCAACAGCCGCTGTCTTATCATCGGACGAGACGAACGATACGCCGTTCGGACCTGTCTTTATCTTGTAGGTGTCGCCGACAGCCATTGAGATGAATGAGGGACTGATGACCGAACTGCCGTCGAGCGGCTGGAATTTGTACTCGTTTGCGTCGGCATAGGTCTTTGCCGCGGACTCGTTATAGCCGTGTATCGTGCCTGCGTAGCCCTCGGTCAGAGCGGCATCCGCGAGGGCGGTCTCCTTGCCGTAAACGAATATGTCTGCATTTGTTCCCGCAAAGGCATTCTCCTTTATCTCAGCCACGGTCTCGGGAATTTCCGCCGCGGTGAGCCCCGTGCATTCGTTGAATGCATACGGTTCTATGGACTTGATATCCGCGCCGCAGATGTCCACCTCGCGGAGCGTGCTCATATTCGAGAATGCGTACTTCGGAATGCGCTCGCCTCCCGTGATGATTATCTTGGAGATGTTATAGCGCGAGAAGTCCATATTGTTGTTATCCCAGTTCCAGTGCTGGTCGATGAAGAGGTCGGCTACGGAATTGTCGGGGTTGACGTCGCCGTCGGCAGCAGCGGTTTTTGCGTTCGTTGCAGCATAGGGGAGCTGCAAGGTCTCGAGGGCGTAGCAGCCGTTCACCATCATGCGCTCCATCAGCGTCACGCTGTCAGGGATAACGAGCCTGTTCAATCCCGTGCAGCCCGCAAAGGCGTACTCGTATATAGCCTTCAGCTCCTGCGGCAGAGCGAACTCCTTCACCGCCGAGCAGTTGTTGAACGCAGCCTTGCCTATGGAGGTCAGGCTTTCGGGGAGCTTTATCTCCTCGAGAGCAGTGCAGTTGTTGAAGGCGTACTGGTCTATTTGGGTTATGCTGCTCTTGCTGAGGTCGACCTCGGTGAGGCAGCCGAAATTCGAGAACGCGTACTGCGGAATCTTGCCGCCGCCTGTCAGCGTTATTTTCGTGAGCTTGTAGAGCGAGGAATCAAAAGCGCTGTTCTCCCAGTTCCAGTGCTGGTCGTAGAAGAGGTCGGTGACGGAGTTGTCGGGCGTGGCGGAGGAGTTCGCTTCCGTGCAGCTTGCTTCCGTAGCGGCATACGTGAGGGTGAGCTCCGTCATCTCGGTGCAGCCGCTGAACGACATTTTTCCGAGCGCCTTTACGCTCTCGGGAACGGTAAATGTCTTTATGCCCTTGCAGTTCTGGAATGTGGACATACCTATTGATGTGTAGCTCTCGGGGAATGTCGTGACATCGAGCTTCTGGCAGTCCGCGAAGACGCCGTTGCCGAGAGCTGCGATGCGTCCGTTGTCGGGAAGGGCGGCAATGGACGTTTTCGAGAACGAGTAATCGCCGAGCACCGTGAGAGTATCGGGGAGCTTCACGTCCGTGAGAGCCGAGCAGTTATAGAAGGCGTAGGCGTCGATGAACACCGTCTTTGTGCCGCTGAGGTCTATCTCGGTCAGGCAGCTGAAGTTCGCGAACGCGTACTGCGGTACTTTCTCGCCGCCTGTTATCGTTATCTTTCTTATCTTGTAGTCGGTGAAGTCGGTGGAGATGTTCTCCCAGTTCCAGTGCTCGTCGTAGAAGAGGTCGGTGACGGAGTGGTCGGGATTGGTATTGCCGTCCATATCCGTGCATACGGCGTCTGTTGCCGCATAGGGGAGGGTCAGCTCCGTGAGCTCGGTACAGCCGCAGAGCATATTCCTTTCCATGGAGGTCACGGATTCGGGGACAGTGAGCTTGCTGATGCCTGTGCAGTTTCCGAATGCAGCCCAGCCGATAGTCTCGAGCCCGTCGGGGAGGGCGAACTCCTTGACAGCCGCGCAGTCGAGGAAGGCATATTCGCCGATATTCTTCAGCGAGTCGGGTAGCTTCACGTCCGCGAGGGAGGTGCAGCTGCTGAACGCGTACTTGTCGATGCTTGTTATTTTCGTGCCGCTGAGGTCTACCTCGGTCAGGCATTTTAGGTTCGCGAACGCGTGCTGCGGTATCTTATCGCCGCCTGTTATCGTTATCTTCGTGAGCTTGTAGGCGGAGGAATCGAAGGAGCTGTTCCCCCAGTTCCAGTGCTCGTCGTAGAACAGGTCTGTAACTGAGCGGTCGGGGTTGGTTTCACCGTCAGCCGCCGTACAAGCCGCCATCGTTGCCGCATAGGGGAGCGTGAGCTCCGTCAGCTCGGTGCAGCCGCTGAAAACGCCCCTCTCCATAGAGGTCACGTTAGCGGGGACGGTCAGGCTCGTAATGCCCGTGCAGTTCGCGAAAGCGAAGCCGCCGAGGGACTCCGCGCCGCTGCCGAGCTTTATCTCCTTTATGGAGGTACAGCCCTCGAATGCGCTGCTGCCGACCGACTTTATGCTGTCTGGGAGGTCGAGAACGCCGTCCGTCAGCTCGGACGAGCCTACTGCCGCGAGCTCGTCGCAGCCGCGGAACACGGCATTGCCTATGCTTGTGACGCCGCTTTCGATGAGGACGCTCTTTATTTTCAGATTCTCAAACGGCGAGCTTCTGTAATCGTTCATCGCGCCGTCGCCCTTGATGAGTACCGAGCCATCCTCATAGACCGCCGCAGTTATGCTCTCGCCGAGCTCTACAGTTGCTGTCGGCTCGGGAGCAGTAGTCGCCGCGGTCGTTGTCACCGCGGAGGTCGCCGCAGTAGTTGCCGCAGTTGTGACCGTCGTAGCTGCCGCCGCAGATGTGGTAGCCGCTGCTGTTGTTGTTGCAGCCGCAGTCGTAGTCACAGGGGCTGTGGATACAGGCTCGTCGGCAGTTACTCCTGCCTCGGGTGCGGGGAGCGCGTCCGAGAGGTCGAGGGCGAGAGCTCCGCCTGAAGCCGCAGAGGTACAGAGCGCCGCGCTGAGTACGCCTGCTATAACACGTTTTATCATAGTATCACTCCTTACACATAATCAGGTACGTAAATCATAGCACATTTTCCACTCATAGTCAATATAATTATCAAAAGATAGCATTTTTTGCACAGAAAGCGTGCGGCAGCTCATTCCGCAGCGCATAAAAAAAGTCCCTGTACGTTTAATGTACAGGGACTGTATCAGTTACTTTTTCTTTTTGTTTTTGCCGTCGTTCGGCTTGGAATCGTCCTTAGCAGCTTCCTCTGCGGCTTCCTCCACAGCCTCAGCCGCCTCCTCGGCAGCCTCCTCAGTTGTTTCGGTCACATCGTCGCCGATGTCCTCGAGGTCGTCGTCGAATTCCTCAGCCTCCGCAGCCGCACGCTCAGCCTCGGCAGCAGCTTTCTCAGCCTCCGCCTTAGCCTTCTCGGCAGCCTCCTTAGCCGCCTTGGCTTTCGCCTTTTTGGCGGCACGCTCGTCGGCGTCCTTTTTCTTCTCAGCCTCGGACTTGTACACCTTCTCGGCTACAGCGCCCTTGGACTTGATTATCTTTGTCTTTTCTACAGGCTCTGCCGCCGCCGTCTCGGGGTCGATGCCCTTCTTGCGGAGCTCGCGGTACTCGCGCTCCTGTACATAGATGATGTTGTTTTTTCTGTCCTTGATGAAGAATAGCACGATGACTGCTATGCCGAGTATCATGAACAGCACGCCTGCGCGGAATCCGGGAGGCGAATACTTCATTGACACGGTGTGGTGACCCTCGGGCAGTCTCAGACCGATGAGAGCGTTGAGCACTACGTACTCGCCGACCTCGCCGTTTGTTTTGTTGACCGCGAGGTTCATGCCCGAATCGTTGACAGTGTCCTCGAACTGGGGCTTGAGCTTCTTGCCGTCGACCTTGATAGTCCAGCCGGGCTCATAGGGGATAGACGTGTAGAGGAGCTGTCCCTCCTTGACGTCGACGTCGCCCACGAGGTAGTCGTCCTTTGTCTTTTCGAGGTCGAGGCTCCACGGATTCTCCTTGAGGTTGAGTATATCCTCGTGGAACGTGTTGTAGTCGAAGTGGTAGAACTGGAAGTCCTTTATCATGATATACTCGTTATTGCCCGTCTTGTCGCCCTGTATGATAGTCATACGTATCTCGAGGTCTGTGCCTGCGGGATATGAGCCGAGGTTGACGATGGAGTAATCATAGCCGTCGTAGTACTGACCGAAGCCTTTGAAGTTCTCAAACTCGCCTGTCTCCTCGTTCTTGGTATCGGATACCCAGAGATTGCACTTCTTGGGGTTGTCCGACTTGAGGAACATATAGAGGTAGTCGTCGCTCTGCGTCGTGAGGTGTATGCGTACTGTCGGGTCGCTTGCACCTGCATTCGCGTTATAGCAGTGCTGACCGTTGTAGTTCGACTCCCAGCACTCGTTGAGCTCTACCTCGGGATTCTCCGCAATGCGCCAGAAGTACTGCTTTGGCTGGAGAGCGCCCGAATAGTCGGGAGTATTGCCTGTCAGCGAGCTGAGGAAGTTGTTCATGCTGTTGAAGGGGTTGTCGTTGCCGAGGAAGCTGAGTCGGAGGATATCGTCGTCAGCCATGAAGCCTATCGGCAGAGCGTCGGGGTTCTCATAGACCTCGAGGTCTGCGTCGTGACCGTCGTGTCTGTATGTGCTGGTGTATACGAGGTTGTAGTACGGGCTGAGCAGTGACTTGCCGTTCTTGTCGTTCCTTACGGGGTCATTGAGGACGTACTTGATGCCGAGCAGTGAGTCAGCCACGGGGGTATTGCCGTCGTATCTTGTCTCGTAGCTCTTGGTCGTGTAGCCGAGAGTCTCGATGAAGTTGATAGCCTTCGTGTTCATGACTGAGCTTGAGTGCGAGAGACCCTTGAAGCCGTAAGCCTGATTGTCGTTGACGTTGCGGAAGAAGGTCTTCTCAGTGCGGTAGAAGCCGCCGTCGTAGTCCTTGAGCTGCTTTGCCACCACAGGAGCGTCCATTATCGTTTCGTAGGACTTCTTGGAGGAGTAGTAAACCTCCTTGTCTATCTTGAGGATAGTGTCGAAGGTGTTGTAGCCCGCCTCAAAGAGCACGAATATCGCCATTCCGCACGCGATGTAAGTGCGTGACTTCTTGTTCTTCGCATGGCTGTAGCTGTAGGCGAATATAAGGTATATCGCCGCGAGAGCCGCTCCGAAGGCGAGTGTGCCGAGCCACAGGTGCTCGACGGACTGACCGTTTATCGTGAGCGTGGTCTTGTAGGGGAGCTTCGCCACGTACTTGTAGCGTTCCTCATTGTAGTTGAAGTTGGGCATAACGGCGTCGAATATGAAGATGAGCGCCGCGATAGCTCCGAATACTCCTGCGGGAAGGGCAATGCTGAGCTTGTAGCCCTTGAGCTTGGAGAATGTCTCCGCCGCCATGGAAACGACGATGAACGATACGAGGAAGGAGTATCTGTAGGGGAGCCAGTTCGGGTCCTGACCGCCGTGCCACATCATATTTATGGGCTTTATCCACATACTGAAGAACATGATGAACAGCAGAAGACCGTAGCCTATCTTGCGGTTCGTCTTGATGTTCTTGTTGAAGAAGTACATGGGCATGAGCACGAAGCTGAGCACGCCGCAGTATACCTCGGGACGTCCGTACATTCTCGTGCCCTCGTCAACGTTTACGGAGTAATACTGGTTGGGCAGGAACGTAGCGAGGAGCTCGAGCGGGTTGAACATCGTGCGCAGGCTGTAATCGGGCTTCGAGAAGTCGAACTTTCCGAGTGCGAGCGCGTTGTATACGGGCATTATCATGATGTAGCTGCACAGCAGCACCACGCCCGTAGCAAGAGCCATTCTGCCGATAGTCATCGCATAGCCCTTGAGGTCGAACTTCCTCTTTGTGCCGAAGAAGAGGTAGTAAACGAAGTAGATTCCCACGAATATAGCTACCATGAAGCCGATGTAGAAGTTGGCGATGAACATGAGCGCCGTGGGGATTATGAAGTTTATCTTTCTGCCGTCGTCAACGAGGTACTCGAGACCGAGTATGATGAGGGGCAGGAAGATAGGACCGTCCACCCACATGGGGTCGATGAGCTGAATGGCAACGAATGCCATGAGAGCGTACATCGTCGAGAAGAGCAGCGACGGTATCGGCGGGACGTTCTTCGACTTCTGAGCATAAGCGCAGAAGGTAACTCCGCACGCGCCGACCTTGCAGAGCTGCATTATCATCAGGCTCTCAATTATCATTTTGCGCGGGAGCAGGATGACGATGAAGGTGAAGGGACTCGCGAGGTAGTAGCCGATAACGCCCTGATAGCCTCCCGAGAGGTTTCGCGCCCAGCTGTACAGCGGATTTCTGCCGCTCCAGAAGGCGTCGCGTATGTTTTCAAAGTAGTAGACGTACTGACCGTTAAGGTCGAGGGTCAGCACGGAGCGTTCGCCGAAGGGATAAACTCCGAAGAGCGCGTAAGCGAGAAGTGTCAGCAGGGCGGGGATAAGGAATGCCGCGATGTAGTATGCCCACCTGTACTTGACGTATGCAGGCGGCTTTACGGGGTACTTCAGTGCGGCTGCGGGAGCCTTGCTGACAGTTTTTGTCTTTGCCAATGTTGTTCCTCCTTTGTTTTGTCGGGAGGCGAAATACGCCATAATACCCGATTATAATATCCTAAACATTATACTACATTTTGAGAAATATTGCAATAGCTTGGGAGTAATTTCGGTAATTTTTTTGCCGTGGGAAGGTATCCAAAGATAAATAAACCGTAAATAAATCTCCGCGCCTGTTGCTTTTTTCACAATTGTGTGTTATAATATAGGTAACACCAATAGGAGCACGGCTGACGGCTCCGAAAATATGCCTCCCGCAGGCAAGAAAGGACAGAATATGCTTCACGAAAAATCATGCGGAGCTATTGTTTATCGTAAATATCACGGCAATACCGAGATACTGCTGATAAAGCATATCAACAGCGGTCACTGGTCCTTCCCGAAGGGACACGTCGAAGCAGGCGAGACCGAGGTACAGACAGCAATGCGCGAGATAAAGGAAGAGACTGATATCGACGTCATCATTGACCCCACCTTCCGCGAGACCGTGACCTACTCTCCGAAGAAGGACACGATGAAGGTGGTCGTGTATTTCCTCGCGAGGGCTCGCAATGTCGACTTCCACGCACAGGAGGACGAGATAGCGGAGGTGCGCTGGGTCGATATCTCCTACGCGTCGAATATCCTGTCATACGAAAACGATAAGACCATAGTCACCAAGGCAAAATCGGCTATAAAGGAAGCTCTTTGAACCAAAGCCGCAGGCTCGGACCTGCGGTTTTTTGTTTTTTGGTGTATATGATAAATATATCACGGTATTTGATTAATTGATATAAACAATAATATGTCTGTTATATATACTGATAAAAATTATATATTTGATTTCGGCGATATCCTGTGCTATAATAAAATCATAGAAAGAGCGGATACATCATAACACACGCTTTCTTTAAAGTTTTTCTCTAATTTCATCCTTTATAAAAAAGAGCGAGAAACTGTCCCCCAAGAGTTTCTCGCTCTTTTTTATATTCAAAAAAATGTCCGCGCGAGCGGACACCTTAATTATTATTTATTCGTTCTTATTTATTCTTTATTATTTTAGAGGGCTCGGAAATTCCGAGCCCTCGCTGTTATTCTTCTTCCGTGCCGATGGATTGCTCGACGAAGCCCGCCATGAATTCGATGAATTCCTTTATCAGGCGGTTATTCTCGTTGGTTTTCTTACAGACAACGAGGTCGCGCATACGTATATTCGCATACGAGCACTTTTTCATTACGACGCCGCCGTCGGGGAAAGCCTGCTTCGGTACGGGCGAGACCCACATATACGCGTTCTTGACCGTATTCATGAGGCTCATCTTGCTTCCTCGGTCGTAGACGTAGAGGAGGCGGTTCTGCGTTTCCTCGGAGTATTCGGGGTTCACGCAGTTCTTGCCGAATACGCTGAGCTCGTCGTCGCCGTGGAGTATCTGAACATAGTTCTTGAGCTCCTCAAACGGCACATCGTCGTACTTGGCAAGCGGGTGGTCGGAGCGCATGAGCAGCTTCATTGTGTACTCCGTAACTGTACGGCAGCTGAGCTTACGGCTCTTGAGCTGTTCCGCGTACACGCCGAGCTGGCTCGAGGGGATGCGGATAACGCCGATATCGGCACGTCCGCCGCTGACGTCCTCGATTATTTTATTGGTCACGGTCTCGGTAAGGTGTATCCCTATCTTGTCGGTATCGGCAAAGGAATTTATCCATATTCCGACAGCGGGAGCAACATATGTTGAGAGCGTGGATTCTATTCTGAGTGAAACGGTATCGTCCGACCTGTTGGAGTAGTCCGCCTCGAGGCTGTGCATACTCTCAACTATTTCTTTGGCTCTGAGGAGGAAGTCCTCACCCTCGGGAGTGAGCACCATTCCGTTCGGGGTACGCCAGAATATCTGCATACCTATCTCGGACTCGAGCTCCTTGAGCGCGATACTGATATTAGGCTGAGCCTGATAGAGTTTTTTTGCGGCGGCAGTGATACTGCCCTCCTGTGCGATAGCTATTACATATTCCAATTGCTGGAGCTTCATGTTTTCTACCCTCACTTGCGGTATATTCGACTTATATTATATCATATGCAAAAACTATATTCAAGTAAAATCACAGCTAATTTCAACATTTTGTAAATTATGACAAGAATGATATGTGATACAGGCTGTCCGATGTAGAAAATGTCACGAAAAACCATGTCACAGCGCAAAAATCCGCCTTCGACGGGAGCCCCCGACGCTGACGAGTCAGCCTCGGCGAGACGCCCTGCCGCGGGCGGAAAGTTGTATTATTCGATAGTAACGGATACCTTGAGGTCGCTCTTTGCAGCGCCTGCTCTCATGATAGTTCTGAGAGCCTTGGCAATTCTGCCCTGCTTTCCGATGACGCGTCCCATATCGTCGGGAGCAACGGAAAGGTGGAAAACGATGACGCCTTCTGCGTCGGGCTCGTCCTCGACTATCTTTATAGCCGACTTGTCCTCAACGAGGCCTGCGGCTATCGCATATAATAAATCCTTCATAGTAACCTCCAAAAGCTCTCGGAACAGAGGCAGAGACGAAGCGTCCCACCTCTTCCGCAGCTATTGCATTAAAGAATGCCTTCCTTCTTGAGGATAGCCTTTACAGTGTCTGTAGGCTGAGCACCCTTGCCGATCCACTCCTTAGCCTTATCAGCGTCGATCTTAACAACTGAGGGCTCCTTGGTGGGATCATAGTAGCCGATCTCCTCGACGAATCTGCCGTCTCTGGGGTATCTGGAATCAGCTACGACTACACGATAGAAAGGAGCCTTCTTAGCGCCCATTCTTCTGAGTCTGATCTTTACTGCCATTTGTATTCACCTCCGTAAAAGTAATGATATATTCAAGCGGCGGGAGACGTCGCATTGAAGTCTTAGTGTGAGAGAAGCAGGTCAACGGCATACGATAGTAGTATGATGACGACTGCCGCTATACGGATCGCGGTGTGTATACGCTTGTCTGCGTTTTTGAAAGCGAAACCGCAGATTATCAGCGCGATAAGGGGAACATAGAAAAGCAGATTTCCCGCGAGCGTCTTGTGGTGTATCCTGCTTCTTGCCGAAATTACGGCTAATTCCTGCGCACCCATCAGAACGGCAGGTCTCCGCCGCCCTTGCCCGTCATCTTGTCGAAGTTCATAGCGGCGAGCTGTTTGCGGGCTTTGCGCATATTCATCTTGCTGTTCTTGCCCGTGAACTGCTTCATCATCTTCTGCATTTCGGCGAACTGCTTCAGCAGGCGGTTGACGTCCTCGACCTTGTTGCCCGAGCCCGCGGCGATACGCCTCTTGCGGGAGGGATTGATTATCGAGGGCTTGGCTCTTTCAGCCCTTGTCATCGAGGTTATCATAGCCTCGATACGGTTGAGCTGGCTGTCGTCGATGTCGACGTCCTTCAGCTTGTCGCCTACTCCCGGGAGCATTCCGATTATGGACTTCATCGAGCCCATTTTCTTTATCTGCTTCATCTGGTCGAGCAGGTCGTCCATATCGAAGGTATTTTCCTTGAATTTCTTGGTGAGCTTTTCGGCGTCCTTCTGGGACATGACATTCTCAGCCTTCTCGATGAGGGTGAGGACGTCGCCCATGCCGAGGATACGCGAAGCCATGCGCTCGGGGTGGAACTGCTCGAAGTCGTCGAGCTTTTCGCCCATGCCGACGTACTTTATCGGCTTACCTGTTACAGCGAGTACGGACAGTGCCGCACCGCCTCTTGTATCGGAATCGAGCTTTGACATAAGCACGCTTGTGATGCCTACGGCTTCATCGAAAGCTTTGGCAACATTTACAGCGTCCTGACCTGTCATAGCGTCGACAACGAGCATTATCTCGTCGGGATTGGTGAGCTCCTTTATCTTTTTGAGCTCGTCCATGAGTGCCTCGTCAACGTGGAGACGACCCGCCGTGTCGATGATGAGCACGTCGTGACCGTAGTCCTTTGCGTGTGCGAGGGCTTCCTTGGCGATGATGACGGGGTCTATCTGACCCATCTCAAACACCTTCACGTCAGCCTTCTGACCTACTATCTGGAGCTGATTTATAGCCGCAGGACGGTAGATATCGCAGGCTGCGAGCAGGGGGCGGTGCCCCTCCTTCTTGAGCATTTTCGCGAGCTTGGCGGCGTGGGTAGTCTTACCCGAGCCCTGAAGTCCGCACATCATGATGACCGTGGGCGGCTTCGACGCGAAATTTATCCTTGCATTGCTGTTTCCCATGAGGGAAACGAGCTCCTCGTTAACGATTTTGATTACCTGCTGAGCAGGGGTGAGGCTCGAGAGGACCTCCTCGCCGACGGCTCTCTCGGAGACCTTCTTGACGAAGTCCTTGACGACCTTATAGCTTACGTCGGCTTCGAGGAGTGCGAGCTTGACCTCGCGCATAGCCTCGCTGACGTCGCTCTCGGAGAGCTTTCCCCTTGATTTCAGCTTTTTGAACACGTTATTCAGTTTCTCGGAAAGTCCTTCAAATGCCATGGGGACGAGCCTCCTTTGATGTTGTATATATCGGCGTCAGAGCAGCTCCTCGCTACGCTGCACCTGAGAAAGTATCGCATTTCTGAGCTTTTCATCGGGTATCTGCTCCGCTTCCTCTGCGATAGCGGAGAAGCACTCGCGCATTTTCCCGAGGCGGTCGGCGAATCCGAGCCGCTCCTCATAGCCGAGGAGGATGCTCTCGGTGCGCTTGATGAGGCTCCGCACCGCCTGACGCGTTATCCCGAGGGGAGCGCCTATTTCGGCGAGCGAGAGGTCCTCGCAGTAGTAAAGCTCCATAATACTGCGCTGGTGCTCGGTGAGCAGGTCGCCGTAGCAGTCGAGCAGCATCACGAATTTAAGCTCTTTAGCCATATCATAGCTCCTTGTTCCGAATTTGACAAGGGTGTAATCTAAAATCACTTTACACATTATACACTATCCCGCCTCGTTTGTCAAGCACTATTTTCAAATTTTATTTCAACTATGACGTAACGTAATAGTTGACGCCTTATTTAAACTTTTGTAGGGGCGCCCTTGGGGCGTCCGCAAATCCGCGAATCGGTAGCGGCGAAATTTTGTAGGGGCGCACTCCGTGCGCCCGCGCTTAAACCAACGCTTTCGCCTCATTCCCCATTTGTCTTGAATAGCTTGTTTTACGTCGAGAGCAAAGGAGACAACCTTCGGGACAAGGAGGGGGAGAAAAACAAAACTGGAACAAAAATCGACATTTCTCCCCCTCCTTTTCCCTACGGTTTTCCCCTTTGAATCTCTTTTCCCTCTCCCTTTTTCTCCTCCTCATTGTCGATTTTTGCCATTTCTTCGCCGTCCTTCGACGGCTGGCTTTGGAATAAAAACGGCATAGTATGCCGCGCGGCTGAGCTCTGATACTTGACAGAACGTATAAAAAGCTATATAATAAATATGTATAGATTATTGACGTTATCTGACGTTATTTTATAAAGTTTGCCGTTTGGCAGAATGGAGACGATTATGGAACATCTCGAAAACAGAGAGCTCTCTTGGCTTAAATTCAACAAGCGTGTGCTCGAGGAGGCGGTCTGCCCCGAAACTCCCGCGCTCGAGCGCATATCATTCTCTGCTATATATCAGAGCAACCTCGACGAATTCTTCATGGTCCGCGTAGGCTCTATCTCCGAGGACGAAAAGGACGAGAAGGAGAAAAAGGGCAAAAAGAAAAAGGACAAAAACTCCGATATGACCGCCTCGGAGCAGCTCGACGCCGTATTCACGGCAGTCCGCAGGCTTCAGCCCTCCGTCGAGGAGGCATACCGCAAAAACATGGCGGAGCTCGCTCCCTTCGGCTTTGAGCACGTCAGCTTCGACACCGCCTCACCCGAGGAGCAGGACTTCCTCGAGCTCTACTTCAAGCGCGAGATAAAGCCCTTCATTTCGGGACTTGTCATCAATGACGCACTGCCCTTCCCCTTCCTCCGCAACAAGGAGCTCTACGTCGCAGTCCTGCTCAACGCGAAAAAGGGCATGACTATCGGCATGATACCCGCTACGACCAAGGAGCGCGAGCGCATGATACCGCTCGGCAGCAACGGCAGACGCTTCATCCTCGAGGAGGAGGTCATCCTCCACTTCGCGCACCTCATGTTCAAGGGCTACAAGGTTCAGGACAGAGCCGTTATGCGCGTGACGAGAAGCGCCGATATCATGGTCGACAACAAGGGCGCGGACTTCCGCGACCGCATGGAGGAGCTCGTATTCAAGCGCACGAAGCTCAACCCCGTGCGTCTCGAGGTCACCGACGAATTCAGCCGCGACGCCCTCGACTACATCTGCAAAAAGCTCAAAATAAAGAACGGGCGCGTGTTCAACTCGCATATCCCGCTCGACCTCTCATACCTGTATCAGCTTCAGGACCTCGACGACGACCCGAAGCTCCACTACCGCAAGCTCTCGCCGCGCAAGTCGGCTATGCTCGCGGATAACAGACCTGTGTTCTCGCAGGTCAAGGCGAAGGATATCCTCCTGAGCTACCCCTTCGAGGCAATGACGACCTCGTTTATCCGCCTGCTCGAGGAGTCGGCGGCTGACCCGAAGGTCGTGTCGATAAAGATAACACTGTACCGCGTCGCCCGCAACAGCAAGGTCATCAGTGCGCTGTGTGCCGCCGCCGAGAACGGCAAGGACGTCACGGTCATGATAGAGCTCCGCGCACGCTTTGACGAGGCGAACAACATCGAGTGGTCGAAGGTGCTGCAAAAAGCGGGCATAAAGGTGTTCTACGGACCTAAGGAGGTCAAGGCGCACTCGAAGCTCCTGCTCATCACGCGCAGGGCGCAGGGCGGCGGCTATGACTACGTGACGCAGGTCGGCACGGGCAACTACAACGAAAAGACTGCCGCTCTCTACACTGATATGATGCTGCTCACTGCTGACAGGGACATCGCCGCCGATGCGGAGGCTGTGTTCGAGTCGCTGCGCAGCGGCACATTCGTCGAAGCGCCGAAAAAGCTGCTCGTATCCCCGCTCGCGCTCCGTCCGCAGGTGCTCGCGCTCATGGACGAGCAGATTGAGATAGCTCGCAGCGGCGGCGACGGCTACATAGCCGCAAAGGTCAACTCACTCAACGACAGCGCCATAATCGAGAAGCTCATCGAGGCTTCACGCGCAGGAGTCAGGATAGAGCTCATCGTCAGAGGCATATGCTGCATCGTGGCGGGAGTCCCCGGATTTACCGAGAATGTCACCGTCCGCAGCATTGTGGGACGCTTCCTCGAGCACAGCCGCATTTTCATCTTCGGCAGCGAGAACAAGGACCAGAAGATATTCATCGGCAGCGCCGACTGGATGAGCAGGAACACCATACGCCGCGTGGAGGTCGCTGCTCCCGTGGAGGACGAGCGCCTGAAGAAGCGTATCCGCGATATGTTCCGCGTGATGATGAGCGACAACGTCAAGGCTCGCGTTATGCAGCCCGACGGCTCCTACGTCCATGCCGAGCGAAAGGACGGCGAGGAGGCTGTCAACTCGCAGGAATACTTCTATGCGGAGGCGTACAAGCGCCTCGAGGAGAAGAGCGAGAAGCAGAAGCGCATGAAGAATGCCCGCGAGCAGAAGGCTGCCGCAAAGGAAAAGGCAGCGGCAAAGGCTCCCGCGAAGAAGGCGGCGGCGAAGAAGCCCGCAGCGAAGAAGTCCGCGGCAGCGAAAAAGCCCGCAGCCAAGAGGACGACCTCGCGGACAAAGAAAAAGAATGAAGAATGACCCTGTGGGGGCAGACTATGTCTGCCCCCTTGCTATTTCGGAAATTATATGTTATAAGTGGGGCGCCCCCGCGGGCGGTTTCGCGGCGCAGATAATAAAACGGAAAAATTTTCTCCGCGCCCCCTTGCTATTTCGGAAATTATATGTTATAATAATATCTATATTGATACCCCGTTTTATACGGAACGGATAAAACTGACCACCAGAGGATGAAATGATGATAGGTTTTTATAACTATACGGTCATTCTTACGTATCTCAGCTTGGTTTCCTCGATAATCGGCATAATGCTCGCGTGCGGGCTCTGCGGCGGCGAACCCCGCCCCACCTACGCGATAATCTGCCTCATGATATCGGGACTCTGCGATATGTTCGACGGCAAAATCGCCCGCACCAAGAAGGACCGCACCGACGACGAAAAGAAATTCGGCATACAGATAGACTCGCTCTGCGACGCGATTTGCTTCGGCGTTCTTCCCGCAGTCATCGGCTACTCTGTAGGTCTGCGCAACTGGGTGGATATGCCTGTGCTGGCACTGTTCCCGCTGTGTGCGGTCATCAGACTTGCTTACTTCAACGTCACCGAGGAATCCCGCCAGAAGAAAACTGCGGAGGTCCGCAAGGTATATGAGGGACTGCCCGTGACGAGCGTCTCGCTGATACTGCCGCTGCTCTACAGCTTCCACAAGGATATCGGCGACTGCTTCCCCGCAGTGTACGGAGCGGCAATGCTTCTCATCGCTATCGCGTTCATCACGCGCGTGAAGGTCAAGAAGCCGAGCATGAAGACGATGTTCATTTTCATCGGCATAGGCGTGCTGGAGTTCATATGGCTGATGTACAAGACAAAGACAAAATAAGCAAAAACGGGCGCTATCGCCCGTTTTTTTGTTAAACTAACAAAATTTAAGTCCCGCGATTAGTCAAATCCTCTAAAAATCGCGGGATTAATTCTACGTTTCGACATATACAAAATGCACAAATATCATTGACTTGATTTTGGCATTGTGTTAGAATATAATCAGAGCAGTGTGTGCAGACACTGTAACAGGAAGATTTTAACACACACCCAAAATCAAAAAAGGAGGTAGATTTACGATGAAGTCATTCATCAAAAGGGCAGTAAGTACTGCCGCGGCGGCAGCCTGTCTTATGACCAGCTTCCGCTTTCCCCTCATATTTGAAGTGACAGAAGCCAACGCAGCGAGCGGAATGAGTGCGTTCGATATCACGCGCGAGATGAAAATAGGCTGGAATCTCGGCAATACCCTCGACGCTACAGGCGGCAACGGCTACTCGGGCGTCAACACGGAGATGAGCTGGGGACAGCCCAAGACCACTCAGGCGATGATAGACACGGTCAAGAAAAAGGGCTTCAATACGGTAAGAATCCCCACCACATGGTACCCTCACCTCGACGGCAGCAACAACATCGACAGCGCTTGGATGGCGCGCGTCAAGGAAATCGTTGACTACTGCATCAAGGACGATATGTACGTTATCCTCAACGTCCACCACGAGGAATGGGTAAATGTCGCTCAGTTCAATGACAACTCCTACCGCAACGCAGAAGCCAAGCTCACCGCTATCTGGAAGCAGGTAGCCACAACATTCAAGGACTACGACCAGCACCTCGTATTCGAGGGCATGAACGAGCCCCGTCAGACCGGCAACCCCTCCGTGAGCCAATGGGGCAACGGCGAGGGCGATAACGGCTACACATGGAACTATATCAACAAGCTCAATGCCAAGTTCGTCGAGACAGTCCGCGGACAGGGCTCTGCCGCAAACAAGGAGCGTCTCCTCATGCTCCCCGGCTACTGCGCTTCGTCCGATATGAAGGCTATCAGAGCTGTATCCTTCCCCAACGGCTGCGGCAATGTCGCCTACTCCGTACACGCCTACCTGCCGTACTACTTCACCATGGCAGAGGACGACAAGGCTAACCACAACTATCCCGGCAAGAGCGGCTGGGGCGAGGACTACACGGGAGCTATCAACAGCTTCTTCAGCGGCTTGAAGCAGCTTGAGGACGAGAAGAATATCCCTGTAGTCATCGGCGAGTTCAGCGCTTCCAACTTCAACAACCTCTCCGCGCGTCAGGCGTGGGCAAAGGACTACATCACACAGGCTAAGAAGGCGGGCATCCCCTGCGTGCTCTGGGACAACAACGTCGAGGGCGGCAACGGCGGCGAGTCGCACGGCTACCTCAACAGGTCGGCTAACTCGTGGTATTCAGCCTCCGAGCCCGTTATCAACACGATGATGTCAGTCATCAACGACAATTCTATCCTCTGGGCTGGCAAGCAGGCTCCTGTTACGCAGGCGCCCGTCACCACCACCCAGCCTCAGCAGACAACTCCCGCCAACCCGACGGTACAGCCGGACGGCAACGGCGACTACTTCACCTGCTCGTTTGAGAGCGGCTCCGACAACTGGGAGACCAGAGGCGGTGCGACCATTTCTACCGATTCCTCCAACTACTACGCGGGCAGCAAGTCCCTCCTCGTATCGGGCAGAAGCAAGGAGTGGAACGGCGCGGCGATAACTCTCGATTCGAGCGCTTTCGTACCCGGCTATACCTACAGCTTCAGCACCGCAGTTCTCCAGAAATCGGGCAAGAGCGCCTCGATGCAGCTCTCGCTCCAGCAGAGCGGCGGCTCCGAGACTACATACAACAAGATAGCTGACTGCACTGCCGAGAGCGGCGTGTGGACAAAGCTCGAGAACGTTGAGTTCACTATCCCGCAGGGCGGCAGCGACCTCGTCCTCTACATCGAGACCACCGAGGGCTCGGGCGACCTCTGCGACT
>Ga0310691_10001677_pt1 | contig 32969 bp, 36 predicted proteins | sample 176DNAGHGlowgp2_FD_203887 | JGI IMG/M metagenome (GOLD analysis project Ga0310691, IMG submission 203887) | Sheep rumen microbial communities from Palmerston North, Manawatu-Wanganui, New Zealand - 1766 DNA GHGlow gp2 (v2) (version 2) | ecosystem: Host-associated > Mammals > Digestive system >... | reverse complement strand
AAAAACTTAATAAGACTAAAGCTACTACTAAGAAGAGTTATAAAAATATTAATAATATTAAGATATATAGAAAGAAAGGTATAGTATACTACATGATAAATGATGGTAGTCTATATAAACTTCAAGACAAGATTGAAGGAGCTGTACCATTCGATGAAACTCTATGGTTTGGAGCTGCTAAAGATGCTAGTGGTAATCCATTTAGACATCTAAAAGGAACTATTTCAGATATAGAAATAAAGATGCAAAGTTAAAAACGTGTTTTATGCACGTTTTTTTATTTAATTTTTGTAAATTATAATATATAATGTATAAGTAATTAATTTACCAAAAGGGGAGAAATAATATGTTAGATGTTATATTAGACTGTTTGATTGATTCTTTAAAATTATTACCATATTTATTTATAACATTTTTAATACTTGAATTATTTGAACATAAATTGAGTACTAAGAATAAAAAAGTACTTACTAAAAATAAAAAAGTAGGACCTTTATTTGGTGCAGTATTAGGTGGACTTCCTCAGTGTGGATTTAGTGCTATGGCATCTAGCTTATTTAGTAGTAGAGTAATTACACTAGGAACATTAATAGCAGTTTTCTTATCTACTAGTGATGAGATGCTTCCAATAATGTTAAGTGAAAGAGCAGATATAACTCTAATACTTAAAATAATTGGATTTAAAGTAGTAGTAGGAATGTTCTTTGGATTTATTATAGATTTTCTTTATAAGAGTAAAGAAAAAGATAAGAATGATCATATACATGATATGTGTTCTAAAGATCACTGTGACTGTGAACATAGTGGTATATTTAAATCTAGTATTATTCATACATTAAAAACTGGTTTATTCATACTTATTGCAAATTTAATACTTGGTTTTGCTATATACTTTATTGGAGAAGAAACATTAGAGAACACTCTTAAAAATAAGAATATATTCTCTCACTTGATAGCAAGCCTTATAGGTCTGATTCCTAACTGTGCTCCAAGTGTAATAATTACTCATTTATATTTATCTAAACTAATTACTATTGGTACTTTAATGAGTGGTTTACTTACTGGTAGTGGAGTAGGAATACTTATGCTATTTAAAAGTAATAATAATAAAAAAGAAAATCTAACAATAATGGGTATTATAATTCTTATTGGAGTATCTGTAGGATTTATCTTAGATTTAATAATATAAAGTAGATTATATCTACTTTTTTTATGCTATAATTTAAAATGATTGGAGTGATTATATGAGAGCATCACACATGGTAGTAGATTTAAATAAATTTAATAATAATATTAATAAGATAAAAAAATACGTAGGTAATAAAACTCTTATACCTGTAATAAAAGCTAATGGATATGGTACTTATATAAATACTAGATTAGATGTTATAGATAAGTTTGATATAGTAGCAGTTGCTATAGTTAAAGAAGCAGTTGAACTAAGAAATATAGGTTACTATAAAGAAATACTTGTTATAAACCAGCCTTGCTCTTTAGATATAGAAGATATTATTAAATACGATATAACTATTGGAGTTAGTGACTTAGAATTCATTAAAAAAATAATAGATACTAAAGAGAAAATTAAAGTTCATTTAGAGATAGAAACTGGTATGAATAGAACAGGTATTAAAGTTAAAGATTTAGAAAGTATTATTAAATTAATTAAAAACTCTAATTTAATAGTAGAAGGAGTTTATACTCATTTAAGTAGTGCTGATAGTGATGAAGAATATACATTAAAACAACTAGATACATTTAAAGATGGAGTAGCACTTGTAAGAGATAATTTTTCTACTATTAAATATATTCATTCTGGAGCATCTAATGGACTATTAAAATATGATGATGGTATATCTAATGCATGTAGACCAGGACTAGTAATGTACGGTTATGAAACATTTGATAATATGTATAGCTTTATTGATGTAGAACCTATTGCAACTCTTAAAAGTATGATTACTTTCTTAAAAGAAGTAGATATAGATGAATCAATTAGTTACTCTAGAAGATTTATTACTAAAAGAAAAAGTAAGATAGCTACTATACCTATTGGATACGCTGATGGTATTAGAAGAAGCTTAACTAATAATGGATATGTAATAGTAAATAATAAAAAAGCACCCATAGTAGGTACAGTATGTATGGATAGCTTTATGATAGATGTTACTGATATTGAATGCAAAGTAGGAGATGAAGTATATATTTGGGATAATCAAAATATTACTTTAGATGAAGTTGCTAAAGAGTGTAATACTATTAACTATGAAATACTTTGTACTATATCAAATAGAGTTCCTAGAATATTCAAATAAAAAAGAGACTATGTCTCTTTTTAAATGTCTTCAAACATATTTGTTTCTTCTATATGAGGATACCAACCCTTATGATGAGGATTATATGAATTCATATATTCTTGTCTTAATCCATTATAGTGATATGGACTGTTTTCATCAGAACCAACTGATACAGTAGAATCAAAGTAATAATATTTGCCATTATATTCAACTAAGTTCCACATGTGTTCTCCACCAGTGGTACCAAGTACTAGATAAGATTTAATACCAATTTGACTAAATATAATTTGTGATGCTTTAGCAAATCCTGCACAAACGGCATTTCCTTTTACAAATACATTATATATAGATTGGTTTTTAGAAGTATACATAAATATATGATCGTAATAATTATTAGCTCCCATCCAGTTATACACATATATAATCTTTTCTTTATCAGTCATATCTTTAGTTGCGTTTTTAATATCGGAAACTACTTTTTCTGTTCTAAGTATTCCAATAACATCTTTAAATGGAAGCATGTATGCATATCTTATTATTAAAGTAAATTTATTGTTTCTATATGACCATGCATAGCCAGCATAATTCATTAGTTCTGGATGATCTAGATACAAAGCTGTATTAGCGGCATCTACAAACGAACCACAATCTTCATAGTCAATGCATCCCATTTTAGCAAGATCTACGTTTATACTAGTTTGATGACGTCTAATACCTGTTAGCATTAAGTCATACATATTTTTTTCGTATGGATCTAAATAATCGTTGTAGATTCTATCATCACTTTTATATAACTCGTTCATAAAATGAGGATTACTAGTATCTGTATTTTTTTCGTAATCTACAACTCTAGTATAATTAGCAAATACATAGAAAGAGAAGAATACTAATAATATAGTTAATACTTTATGTTTCTTAATAAATCTCAAGATTTTCACCTCCATCGTACTGATATACTCCATGGAAGAAACCTATATAAGGAAATATTATAAATGGAAGTATTAATCCTAAGAATGAATATTTTAAACTAGTTTCAAATGCATCACCAATCATAAAAGGTAAGAATATAACTAGTACTGTCATAAAAAATTCTCTAAAAGGAGCTATTATAATAAGAATACTATATACTATTAAGAATATTGGATTTATCTCTAATACTTTAAATAATAGATAAATATTAAAAAATGGTATTAATCCATAATAAAACTTGTATCCTGCTTTATTTAAAAGAGCAGGAATACTTATATATAAAGATATTAAATATGCTATAACTGTTATTCTTATCATATAAACCTCTATTATCTTCATTATATATTAAATCTTGATTAAATGAAAATATTTGATACAATTTTATTGTATAGGTGATGACAATGAAGAAGTTTTTTAATGAATATTTAAATACAGATATTAAACTAGAAAAATATCAAATAGTAGGTATTATTTGTTTAATAATAGTATTCAGTGGTATATTTGGATGGCTTTATGAATATGTATTTTATTTTTTTAATGGAGGTATGAAAGATTGGTACTGGCAAGGTGGTAACTTCCTTCCATGGATAAATATATATGCTCAAGGATCAATTCTAATAATACTTATGACATATAAGTTTAGAAGAAAACCTCATATAGTATTCATTCTATCTATGCTTGTTACTGGAGTACTTGAATACGTAGCAGGATGGCTTATATATACACTTCAAAATGGTACTAGATATTGGGATTACAATGTAGAGATATTAAACTATGGTAATTTAGATGGATTTATTTGTTTTAGAAGTATTCTAATATTTGGACTATGCTCATTCTTACTTATGTATTTACTTCTTCCATTATTTATATACTTAGCTAAAAAGATGAATAAAAAAGTATTCTTGACTATCAGTATTGGATTATGCTCAATATTTTTATTTGATGAAATATATAATCTAGTTCTTACTAAAATATTTAATACACCTAAAGCAATAGATGTATATTCTAAACTAGGTTTGAAATTCTTAGATTTTTAAAAAAGAAGTTTTTATCTTCTTTTTTTTATATTATAATTATTATGGTGATATAAATGATATTTGCATCTAACAACGAGGGAAAAATTAAAGAAATAAAAGAAATATTTGATGATTACGATATATTTTCATTACAAGATATGAATATCAATATAGATATAGTAGAAAACAAAGATACATTTATTGGTAATGCAAAAAAGAAAGCATATGTAATATATAAGTTATCTAAGATTCCAACAATGGCTGATGATTCTGGATTAATGATAAACTCTTTAGGTGGTTTTCCTGGAGTAATGACACATAGATTTCTAGGAGATGTATTAGATTCAGATAGAAATGAATATTTAATTAATGAAGTAAATAAACATGATGATAGAACAGCAAAAGTAGTATGTGCTTTAGCATATTATGATGGGAAAGGATATATTACTGCAGAAGGCGTAATAGATGGATATATATCAAATAAGAGAAAAGGTAAGAATGGATTTGGATTCGATGAAATATTCTTACTAGATAATGGTAAAACTATGGCAGAGCTTTCTAGCAAACAAAAGAATAAGATTAGTGCTAGAAAACTAGCATGTACTATATTAAAAGAAAAAATAGAAAAGAAAGAATATGATTAGAGGTATTTATGAAAACATTTAGTAGAGTATTACTTGGTTTATCAATAATAATATTGGGAGTACTTATTGGATTAAATTCTATAGATTTAATTAACTTTAGTAAGTTTTTTAGTGGCTGGTGGACACTATTTATAATTATTCCATCTATATCTTATTTAATTACTAGTAAAGATAAAGCAGTAAGTATTATATTTCTTCTTATTGGAATACTTTTATTCTTAGCATGTAGAGCTCTTATTGACTTCTCTATAGTACTTAAATTGATATTACCAGTAGTATTAGTTGGAGTAGGATTCCACTTTATATATTCATATTATTTACATAATAAAAAAGATAGAGATAATAATGAAATAGCAAGTGTTTTCTCTAGTGATAATATAAAAGTAACTAAAAAGTATAAGGGTGGATTTACTAATAGTATTTTTGGAGTATTAACATTTGATTTAACAAATGCTGATATATCTAAAGATATAGTAATAGAAAATACTTCTATATTTGGTAAGACGATAATAATACTTCCAAACGATGTTAATGTAATAGTAAGAAATATTAATATATTTGGTAAAACTAAGAATAATAGAGATAAACATAGTAAGAAGAATACTGATACTGTATTTATTAATACTAAAAATATATTTGGAGGAGTTGATATATTATGAGTCCTTCAAAGAAGATAATAAAATTATTTGCTGAAGTAATAGCAATCTCTTTAATTCTTTTAGTAGTATATGGTCTAGCATCTTTAATATATGGTGTATCATTTGTATTTGGTAATTCTAATAAATATGAAAATAGTATTACACTTATAAATAATAATATGATAGATAAAATAGATAATTTTATATTTAAAATAGATACTGATAAGACTAATATAACTATAAAGAAGTCTGATAGTTTTAATGTAGAAACTAATAATAAAAATATATCTATTAATTATGATAATAAAACTGATACAATCAGTATTACTGAGAAAAAATTAAATATACTTAATGTATATGATCTATACGATATGACTATTTATATTCCATCTACTTTATTTAAAGAAGTAGATATTAATTCTGGAGCAGGAGATATATCTATCGATAGTTTAACTACTAATAAGTTAAATTTAGAAGTAGGTACTGGTAAAACTACTATAGATAATCTAACAGTATATATGAAAGCTAATCTAAAAACAGGAGTTGGAAGAGTTAATATTAATGGACATTTAATTAATAATTTAAAACTTACTAGTGGAGTAGGAGAAACTAATATAAAAGCTAATTTAAATGGTAATAACTATTTATCTAGCGGTGTTGGTAATATCAATTTAGAAGTACTACAAAAAAGAGTTTTATATACTTTTAAAGCTACTAAATGTGTAGGAGATATCATTATAGATGGAGATAAGGTTAAGAGTGGCACTAATGGTAGTGGACCTATAAAGATCAATTTAGAAAGTGGTATTGGTAAGATAGATATTAAATGTAATAACGAAGAAGAAGTAGAAGTATAGATATTCTATTTCTTTTTTTTAATATCTTTTATGTTTGTGGTATAATTATTATTATGATTATTAAAAAATTACTGGAGAGATATTATGAGCATTTTTGATATGAAATTATTTAGGTTCTTAGGATTTAAGAGAACTCCTAAAGCACCTTGGAAGAAATATTATAGTGATGAAGCAATGGAATGCAAGATTCCAGACTTAACTATGTATAAATATTATAAGAAATGTAGTAAAGATTATGGAGAATTAACTGCTATTTCTTATTTTGGTAAAGATATTACTTATAGTGATTTTAATAGTGATATTAATACGTGTGCTAATGCCTTTTTAAATTATGGTATTAGAAAAGGTGATGTGGTTACTATTTGTATGCCTAACACTCCTGAAGCTATGGTAGGACTTTTAGCTTTAAATAAGATTGGTGCTATTAGTAATATGGTTCATCCATTATCTAGTGAAAATGAGATTAAGAATACTATAGTAGAAACTAAGAGTGTTATGTTAATCGTTATAGATATGGATTACGATAAGATTAAGAACTTTATTAATGATACAGAAGTATATAAAGTAATTATTGTTAAAGCTAATAATTCTATGCCATTTATAATGAAGAATTTATATAAGATCACTGTAGGTAGAAAATATAAACTTCCTAAGAAGAAAGATAATAAGAAATATGTATTATGGAATGATTTTATAAAGACTGGATTAACATACGATAGTAGTGGTTATGTAAATGACTTTGGTAAAAATGATCCTGCTGTTATGTTACACTCTGGAGGAAGTACTGGTACACCTAAAGCTATAGTTCTTTCCAACGGTAACTTTATAGCACTTGCTAAACAATCAATTACAGTATTTGCTGATATCGAAGTAGGAGATAAGTGTCTATCTATAATGCCTATATTCCATGGATTTGGATTAGGTGTATGTATTTATACTCCATTTTGCTTGGGTGCACACTGCATATTTATTCCAACATTTAAAGCACAAGAGTTCGATAAGATACTTACTAAACATAAACCAGAATTTGTTATTGGTGTTCCAACACTATTTGAAGCACTACTTAAAATACCTGAAAAGAGAAGGAAGAAACTTGACTTTACTAATTTAAAGTATGCGATAAGTGGTGGAGATTCACTTAAAGAATCTTTAGTTAGAGACGTTAATGCTTTATTTAAAGAGCATGGATCTAAAGTAGGACTTATTCAAGGTTATGGTATGAGTGAAAGTTTAGCTGCTATAGCACTTGAGAAGAAATGGATTCCTAAGAAAGATGGAACTATCGGTATACCTTTCCCTGGATGTTATATAGGAATATATGATGGTCAAGATAAAGAAGTCCCATATGGTAAAGAAGGAGAGATATGTGTATCTGGTCCTAACGTAATGCTTGGATATTACAATAATGAAAAAGAAACTAATATAGCTCTTCATATTCATAAAGATGGTAATGTATGGCTTCATAGTGGAGATATTGGTGTAATGGATAAAGATGGCTATATTACTTATAAGAGTAGACTTAAACGTTTAATAATATCTAGTGGTTATAATGTATATCCATCTCAAATAGAACAACTTCTAGAATCACATCCTGCAGTAATGCTTGCTAGTGCGATTGGAGTACCACATCCATATAAACAAGAAGTAGTTAAAGTATTTATTGTTCTTAATAAAGAATATAAAAAGAGTAATAAACTTACTGATGAGTTTAAAGAATTATGTAAACAAAATTTACCTAGATATGCATGGCCACACGATTATGAATATAGAGATTCACTTCCTAGAACAATGATTGGTAAAGTAGACTTTAAAGCTCTTCAAGAAGAGAATAATAGATTAAGAGAAGAAAATAAAGAAAAGGAAATATAGTTATGAAAAAGAAAGTAGTAGTATTAGGTGGTGGAACTGGTATGAGTGCTCTTTTAACAGGTTTAAAAGAGTTCCCAGTAGATATAACTGCCGTAGTATCAGTATGCGATGATGGAAGAAGTACTGGTAGATTAAGAGAAGAATTTCATATACCTGCAGTTGGAGATGTAAGAAAAGTATTAGTCTCTTTATCTGAGACTGAACCATTAGTAGAAAAACTTCTTAATTATAGATTTCAAACTACTAGTGATTTAAATGGACATACAGTAGGTAATTTACTACTTGTTGCAATGAGCAATATGACTGGTAATATGTCTGAAGGAATAGAGGCTATTGGTAAAGTACTTAATCTTAAAGGAACAGTACTACCTCTTACTGAAGAACAAGTAACACTTGTTGGATTAATGACTGATGGTTCTGTAGTAGAAGGAGAACACAATATTACACTATGTGATAAAGTAATTAAATCAGTTTACTATAAAGAAGAACCTAAAGTTAATAAGAAAGTTATTAAGGCAATTAATGAAGCAGATTTAATAATTCTTTCTATGGGAAGTATTTATACTAGTATTATTCCTAACTTACTTTGTGATGAAGTGCTTAAAGCACTGGATAAATCTAAAGCACCTATTATGTACACATGTAATATGATGACACAACCAGGTGAAACAGACGGACTTACTGTTAGTGAACATGTTAAGATAATGAATAAATATTTAGGAAGAAGAAAAATATCTGTAGTAGTAGCTAATAATGGTAAAATAAATGAAACAGCAAGAAAGAGATATGAATCTTTGGAACAAAAAGATCCAGTTAAACTAGATAGAGAAAACTTAGATAAGATAAAAGTAATAGCAAACGATTATGTTACTATCGAAGATGAATTGATAAGACATGATACTATACTTTTATCTACTGATATATTTAAATACTTAATTACAAAAAAATAATTACTTAAAGGGGGCATTCAAATGATTAGTCTTATAGTACCTTGTTACAATGAAGAAAATAACGTTATACCTATGTATGACCTAATCATCAAAACATTTAAAAATTATAAAGAAGATATCGAAATATTATTTGTAAATGATGGTAGTAAAGATAAAACTATCGATAATTTAAGAAAGATTGTTAAAGAAACTAAGTACGATGTTAAAGTAATAGATTTCTCTAGAAACTTTGGTAAAGAGTCTGCTATATATGCAGGCCTAACTAATGCAAAGGGAGACTATGTAGCTTTAATTGATGGAGATTTACAACAAGATCCAAAATATGTACTTGAAGCAGTAGAATTCCTAAAAGAGAATGAAGACTATGACTGTGTCACTTATTACCAAGAAAAGAGAAAAGAAAACATTATTACATCATTCTTAAAGAAGAGTTTTTATAGAGTTATTAATATAGTTAGTGATACTAATTTTATTAATGATGCTAGTGACTTTAGAATAATGAAGAGAAATGTTGTAGATGCAGTATTAGATCTAAAAGAACATAATAGATTTTCTAAAGGAATATTCTCATGGGTAGGATTCCATGTTAAAGCTCTTCCATATGAAGTAAAAGAAAGAAATAGTGGAACAACTAAATGGAGTTTAATTAAACTATTTAAATATGCTTTTGGTGGTATTATTTCATTTACTGTATCACCACTTACTATAGCTATTAGACTTGGAATAATCTTATTTGTTATATCATTTATATATTTCATATTCTTAATGGTAGGACTTTGCAATAACATACCTATTAATAGTGATTCTGTAATCATATTGCTTATATTATTTTTAAGTGGACTTAATATGTTCTCTGTTGGTATAATAGGTGAATATGTCGGAAGAAATTATATTGAATCTAAGAATAGACCAATATATATTGCAAGAGAAGTATTAAGGAGCAAGAGTAAATAATGAGTATATTGTTATTAATAGCTAAGGGATTTGAAATATATGATAATCTAAATAAGAATTTAAAAGAGACTTTAAACTATTTAATAGTAGGTTTCTTAACTACTGTAGTAAGTATAGTATCTTATAACATATTTAGATTTGTTATATCTAATATTACTGTATGTACAGTACTATCTTGGATATGTGCAGTTTTATTTGCATATATTACTAATAGAATATTTGTATTTAATAGTAAAGAGAAGAATATTGTCAAAGAAGCAGCAAGTTTTACTGCTAGTAGAATATTCTCACTATTAGTAGAAATAGCAGTAATGTTTATTTTAACTAGCCCATTTAAGATTAATGATAGAATTGCTAAGATAATAGTACAATTCATAATCGTAGTTCTTAATTATATAACTAGTAAGATATTTGTATTTAAGAAGAAAAATTAATTTCTTCTTTTTTATAAGGAGGGGCAATGAAAAGACCTGAAGTATTATCTCCTTGTGGAGATATGGAATGTTTGAAAGCTGCAGTTTACAATGGCTGTGATGCTGTATATTTAGGTGGAGAGAGTTTTGGAGCTAGAAAGTTTGCCAAAAATTTTAGTCGTGATGAGATAGTAGAAGCAGCTCGTTTCTGCCACCTTTATGGTGTTAGAGTATACGTAACTGTTAATACTGTCGTATATGAAGATGAAATAGATAAACTAATAGATTACGTAAGATTTTTACATAAAAGTAATGTAGATGCTTTAATAGTCCAAGACTTAGGAGTTATGAATATTATTAGACATAAGTTTCCTAATATGGAGATACATGCATCAACACAGGCTCATAACTATGATAAATATGGAATAGAAGCAATAAAAAATATTGGATGCAAAAGAGTTGTACTAGCTAGAGAACTTACTCTAGATGAAGTTAAAAATATTAAAGTAGATATTGAAAAAGAAGTATTTGTTCACGGAGCGCTTTGCCTATGCTATTCTGGTAACTGCTTATTTTCAGCATTTGCTAATAATAGAAGTGGTAATAGAGGAGAGTGCGTAGGATCATGTCGTATGAAATACAAATTTCTTCAAAATAATAAAGAACTAGATATTGGAGGAGAATATCCTTTATCTATGAAGAGTTTATGTACACTTCCTTTAATTAATAAGTTAATAGATGCCGGAATAGATTCTTTTAAAATTGAAGGAAGAATGAAGAGTAAAGAATATGTTGGATATATAACTAGATTATATAGAGAAAAGATAGATGAATATCTAACTAATAAGACTGTTACAGTTACTAAAGAAGAAGTAGAAAACATGATGAAACTATATAATAGAGAATTCACTTTAGGATACTTATTTAACGATATAACAAGTGATCATATGAATATTAAATCATCTAATCACATGGGTGTAATAATTGGAGATATGCTATATTCAGATAAGAAGATTATCAAGTTTAGACTTAGAAGTGATCTATATCAAGAAGATGGTATTAGATTCGATAATAAAGACGGAATGATAGTTAACAAGTTATATAATGAAAAGATGCTTTTAGTTAATCACTTATCTAAAGGTGATATAGCTATAGTAGATAATAAAATAGGACTTGATCATGCATTAATTGTAAGAAAGACTATAGATACTAAACTTAATGATGCTATTAATAATTATGAAAAGAAAAAAGTTCCTGTATCTATAAAATGCGATGCATTAGTAGGTAAAGAACTATCAGTATCAGTAATATGTGATGATATAAAAATAACTAAGACTGGAGCTATACTAGAAAAAGCAGATAAAGCTCCAACTAGTAAAGATAGAATAATAGAACAGTTATCTAAACTAGGAGGTACTGCATTTACTTTAGATGATATTAAAGTTAATACTAAAGAAGATGCATTTGTACCAATAAAGTTATTAAATGATCTAAGAAGAGAATGTATTAATGAACTTACTTCTACAAGAGAAAATAGTATTCCACATGAATTTAAAGAATGTGACTATGTTGTAGAAAAGAATAATAAAAAGAATAAATTTAATATTAACGTATTAGTAAGCAATGAAGAACAACTAAATGAAGTAGTTAAATATAAAGTAGATAATATATATACTAGTGATTTTGAATTATATGAAAAATATAAGAAAAAATATAATATGTATTATAGAACAGATAGAGTAGAGAAAGACTTTAAAGAATTAAAGAAAGAAAATATTTTAGCTACTAATCTAAGTGCTGTATATAAGTATTATAAGAATAATAATGTAATTAGTGATTCATACTTAAATGTATTAAATAGTAGTGCTATAGAGTATTTAAATACATATAAGCTTGATAGGATAACTCTATCTTATGAGAATACTCTAGATAATCTTAAAGAATTAAAAGACTATTTAAGTAATATAGAAGTAATCGTATATGGAACTCCAGAACTTATGGTCATGAAACATGATTTAATAGATTATAATGTTCATACTAATGATAAGTTTAAAGAGTTTTATAAATATTCTATAGAGGGTATTAATAAAGATAGATACAAAGTTATTAAAGAAAATGATAATACATATATATATGATAAAAATAAGTATAATTTAATTGATAAGATTGACTATATAAAGAGTTTAAAAGTAGGTAGTATTAGATTAGAGTTCTTCGATGAAGATAAAAGTACTATTAATAGTATTTTAAAAGAGGTATTTAATGGATAATGAATTATTAACTAGACTAGATAATATAGTAAGTGATTTAAATAATACTTATGAAGCAAGAAGAACTAAAGAACTTAAGAAAATATTACTTAATGATAATGAACTAATTAATGAAATAAATGAAGTAAAAAATAGTGAATACGATAATAACTATGTATCTAAAAAAAAGAATATATTAGATAATAATAATTATAAGGAGTATAAAGAATTAGAAAATAACTTCTATTTCTTTAGTAAAGAAGTTAGTAGTATACTTTCTAGTTTGACTAAATAATATGAAGATTATAAGTGGTAAATTAAAGGGTAGAGTAATAAAAGGTTTCGATATAGATGGTACTAGACCTACTATGGATAGAGTAAAAGAATCATTATTTTCATCTATTCAAAACTATATACCAGATAGTGTATGTTTAGACTTATTTAGTGGTAGTGGTAATTTAGGATTCGAAGCACTTAGTAACAATGCTAAATTCTGTTATTTTAACGATAAGAACTATAAATGTACTAGTTTAATTAATAAATATATAAAAGAGTTTAATGTAGAGGATTCATCTAAAGTGTTAAACTTAGATTATAATTCAGCATTATCTTTTTTTAAAAATAATAATATTAAATTTGATATTATCTTTTTAGATCCACCATATAAATTTCATGAGATTGATAGAATATCTAAATATATATATGATAATGAATTATTAAATAAAAATGGGCTTCTTATAATAGAGACTGATGAAATATATTTTAATATAGATTACTATACAAATATTAAAGAAAAAAAATATGGAGATAAATATATAAATATATATAAAAATAATCTTTAATTAATTATTCTTTTGATATATAATTATACTAGGTGATAGTATGAAACTAAATAATAAAGGATTTGCATTTTCTACGTTATTATATGGAATACTTGCAGTAATAATAATTGTATTAATGGTTATATTTGCTTTATATTCAAGTGCTAATAATCAATCTTATTACTATGCTCAAGTATTTGAAGAAAATCTTAATAAGTGTGTAGATCAAGAAATATCTCTTCAAAAATGCTATGGAGCAGGTAATTCTTGTGATGAATATAGAAAAGCTTATTATGCTTGCTTAGGATTAGATGATAAAGCAGCTGGTGGTAAGAAAGTAAGCTTTAGAACTACGTTAGTTAATAAAAAAGTAACTAGTGGTAATGGATTATATCAGTTAGCTAGTAGTGATAATTTAGCTTATGAATTTAGAGGAGATGTAGTTAAAAACTATGTAAGCTTCTCAGGTGCTAACTGGAGGGTTATTGGTATTACTAAATTAGGAGAAATAAAAATTGGTTTATTTGATTCTAGTGAGATGCTTAGCTGGGATAATGCCAATGAATGTGAATGGTCTGTAGCAAGCCTTAATAACTACTTAAATGGATCGTTCTTTAATAACTTAAGTGATGGTTATATGATAGTTAAATCAAATTATAATATTGGAAGATTAAATACTTCTTCTAATTATAGTGCGGGAGATATTATTTCTACTGAAAGAAATGCTACACATAATTCTAATGTAGGTCTTCCTAATGTAAGTGATTATGTAAGAGCATCATTAATATCAACATGTAATAGTAATATTATAGATAATAATACTTGTACTAGTTGGATGTCAGGATCTGACTCTTGGCTAATATCTGCTGGTGAGAACTCATCACACAAAGCATACTATTTCAAAGCAGGTTCAGGAGTTAAAAGAGATGCAGCTAATACAGCTTGGAAATATGTGCCAGTTGTACATTTATCTCCAGATACAACTATAGTAGAAGGAGCAGGGGATGGTTCATCTAGCCAACCATATATTTTAGGAAGATAACATGGAATACTTTTTACTTGGTTTCCTTGGAGTAATAATTGGTGTATTAGTAATAGTATTAATAATATACTTAGCTATTGTAAGATTTTTTAATAAAGCTGGTTTTAGAGGATTAAATCTATTTAAGATAAAAAAAGAAATAGAAGATAATCAAAGTAATGAACCAAGACAACTTGGTGGAATGACTAGCATATATATGCCAATGATACTTAAGGACTTTAAAACATTTAATATAGATGAAATATATCTTTTAACTGAAAAGAGCCTTAGAACTATATTTAAAGCTATAGAAACTAAGAATATGGCATTAATAAATCATAAAGATTTTAATATGATTGGTAAAAAAATGAAACTTCAGTTGGAAGATTTAATAGATAGTGATATAATATATAAGTACGATGATATTAATTTTCACAAACATGTAATACGTAATTATGAGAATAAAGGTGGTGTTGCTAAACTTGTTATTGCAACTAGTCTTGAGTATTACTTTAGTAAGAAAAAGAATGGTGAAGTATTAACTAAAAAGAAAGCTAAAGAACAAGTTTGCTACGAAACTACTTTTGTTTATATCGCTGATGAAACAGCATATTCTAAAGACATTGATGTCTATGGACTTAATTGTCCTAATTGTGGTGCTGTTGTAAGAGCTCTAAATATGAAAGAATGCTCTTACTGTCATACTGGTCTAAACATTCAAGTAATAGAACTGCTTAAATGTTGGAAATTAATAGATTATAAGAAAATTAATTAATAGGAGGATAATATGGGATTAATTAAAGCTGCTGTGTCTTCAGTTAGCGGTACTCTATCTGATCAGTGGGAGGACCTAATCAAATGCGAAGACATGGGAAATGATACCTTAATGGTAAAAAAGACAACTAAATCTGGTCAAATATCTAAAAATAGTAGAATTATCGTTGCACCTGGACAAGTTGCAGTAATCTATGATTCTGGTTCTGTTCTTGATGCTACTGCTGAAGAAGGAGTATATAACTTTGATCAATCAAGTTCACCATCATTCTTTGCTGGTCAATTTGGTGCAGTATTCAAAGAAATGTGGCAAAGATTCACTTACGGTGGAACACCTGCTAAAGAACAAGCTGTATTCTACTTCAACATTAAAGAGATTAAAGATAATAAGTTTGGTACAGGAACTCCAATTCCATTCCAAGATTGGTCACATCCAATTCCAAACCAAATGACTGGTAGTATAACACCACTTTCAGTAAAAGTTAGATGTTATGGTACTTATACATTCAAAATTGCAGATCCTGCAACATTCATGAGAAATCATGCTGGAACTGCTGATACAGTAACTAAAGATACAATTACTGAACAAATGAGAAGTGAAGTTGTTGCTTCATTCCAAAACGTTCTTAATGAATTAGGAACTAGTGAGCATAAGACTCCAGTACTTGAACTTCCAAGTAACACTGATGAAATCAAAGAAACAATGGATGGAAAAGTATTTGATAAACCAATAAGAGAAAGAGGACTTCAATTAGTTGGATTCGCTGTTGAATCAGTATCACTTGATGAAGATTCACAAAAGAAGATCGACAATTACGAACTTTCTTCAAATGGATTCATGCAACAAGGATCACTTGTTGGATCTTACGGAAGAGCTGTTGAAGATGCAGCTAACAACGCTAATGGCGCTGGTGTAGGTCTTATGGGTGTAGGTATGATGAACATGGCTAGTGGAGGAGCTATCGGTGGAGTTGCTGCTGGAGCATTCAACGGTGGTGGATACAAAGCTGGTGAAACTATCGATCCATATGCTAAAGGAGATACTGCTAAAGCTGGTGTACCTTGTTCAAAATGTGGAACTTTAGTAACTGGTAAGTTCTGCCCTGAATGTGGAACTAAGCTTGAAGAAGCTAAACCTGAAGAGAAGAAATGCCCTAAATGTGGAGCACCTGCTACTTCAAAATTCTGCCAAGAGTGTGGAACTAAAATAGAAGAATAATAAAAATAAAAAGAACTTCAATCGAAGTTCTTTTTTTTATTTACATAATCATTATTCCAAGTATTCTTTCTGTATTCTTAAAGTTATATTTAGCTATCTCTTTAAGCTTTTCTTTTCCATAAGTTTCTACTACTTCTTTTCCCATTTCATCTACATCTTTTCCTGCACCTTTAGGTAGAGGTATATGTATTTCATCGCATATTTTATCGAATTCTTTTAAGAATATATATCTACTTATTACACTAGCTGATGCAACTGCTAAATTTTTATCTTCTGCTTTAGTAATAAATGTTATTCCTCTTTGAATATTAGGATTATTATCTAAGTATTCATAATATCTATTTTCTCTAGCAAATTCATCAACGATAATATAATCATAGTTTAAATTTTCTTCATGAACCATTCTATATAAAGCTTTATTATGCATTATAGCTTTAATCTTATTCATATTGAATGTATCTTTATGTTTTTCATTATATTCAGTATTTGTCATTATAATGCTTTTATATTTAATTTTAGAAGCAAGTTTAGGTGCTATTTCTCTAATTTTATCGTCAGTTAACTTTTTTGAATCTTTTATTCCCAAACTTTCTACAAATTCTATATCATCTTTTGATACATAAGCACTAGTGACTACTATTGGTCCAAAATAATCACCAGTTCCAACTTCATCTGATCCGATAGAGGAAGAGTAGTAATATTTCTTTTCGTCTTCTTTAAGTTTTACTTTATCTACTTTTTCTTGACCATCTATATCTCTCCACATATTAGCATCTATATCAGCACTAACTCCTTGGAACATTACTTTTCCGGATTCATATAGAGTTATTACAGTATCTCCATCTTGTGCTTGAAATACTACATATGGTATTACTTTATCTCTTTTTTTGTCTTCATAAAATTTAATTAGTTTTGCTCTAGTCTTATCACTAACTCTAATTACTTGGGTAGAATTATTATTGTTTCCTTTTTTAGCCATTATTGCCACCTCTATATAAATTATAACATCTATTTACATAATAATACACTCTAATTGACATGATTATATTAAAAAAGTGTAATGTAGGAAGAAGCATACCTAGAATACTTATACTGTTATAATGTATAAATCATTAATAATATAATAAAAAAATCTTATTTTATACTTGCAACATAGTCTTAAATATGTTATATTTATTTAGTCGATGGACCCTTAGCTCAGTTGGTTAGAGCATCCGGCTCATAACCGGGCGGTCATAGGTTCGAGTCCTATAGGGTCCACCATTATATATATTTGTGCGGGTATGGCGGAATTGGCAGACGCGCTAGTCTTAGGAACTAGTGTCTTGTACGTGCAGGTTCAACTCCTGTTACCCGCACCATATGAAAACACTAACTAGAAATAGTTAGTTTTTTTTATTGTATTTCTATAGTTTTATGCTAGAATATTAAGACAAATATGGGGGTATTTTCATATGAAAATATTTAATAGAGAAAATGACTCTGATGTAGTATATGTACAAAAAATGGATTTAACTATGTTATCAAGTGTAAATGAGTTAATTCCAAAATCAGTTAAAGATGCAATCGATAGTACTTCATTTAGTGAATCTAGTGGTAAAGATTTTGTTAAATTTACTTCTTCAGATGAAGTAAGATTCTTTTCATCTCTATCATGGATTATCGATTATGGTAAGTATATAAGTGCTGGAGAAAATTATATAGAAAGTGTAAGAAAAGATTTTGTAAAGCAAAAAGATGAACTATTTAAAAAATATGAAGCAATGACTGATAAAGAAAAAGCAAAAGATAGAGAAGTATCAGTAGAACATAACTTACTAGTATATAAAATAAGAGGATTAGATGAAATAATTAAGATGAGAAATGATGAAAGCGATGTTAAAGTACCATTAGTACCTAATGGATACAAATCATCATTTACTGGTGATGATAGTATTCCATACGAGATGAGACCTGCACTAGATCCCAATAAAATCTTATTATATAGAAAAGATGGTAAAGCTTTATCTCTCGATGAAAAAATTCCTTTAAGTTTTTTACAAATGGGTATGTCTATAGCAATGCTTGAAAGAGAAAATACTGGTTATGTAGCTGGTGACTACGATGTATCTAGATATTTGTCAGATGATAATAAATATTTTGTTACAGAATACAAACTACAAAAATATATTGATGAAGAAGAAATAGAAAAGTCTTCAAAAGAAAAAGGTTTTAGAAAAGTACTTAATAGGTTATTTAAAAGAGGTAATAAATAATATGGAACAGATTGTTAAAAAACGTATAGAAATTACTAAAGTAGTTGCTGATTCACCAGAATTTATGGTTTTCTCATACGAAGAAGATAACGATGAAAGAGACCCTCTTAAAGTAAAACTTGCTGATGACGAATTATCTTTTAGATTTATTGATACATATTATAACGTAGAAGATGGTACTCTAGTAGAAGATCATACAGAAGTAGTTTCTAATTGGTTCTGTAATGGAGAAATGATGACTTTAGAAGAAGTAATTGGTAAATATGGTCATCTTCCTAAATATAAACATTTAATTGATGAATTAATAGAAAATAAAATAGAAACTATATGTCATACTAAAACAGATCACTGGGTAGAACTTGATGAAGGTGAAATGACTATAGATGAATGTAGAAAAATAAGAGAAAATAGTAAAACAAAAAGTAAAAATAATAAAGAGGGTAGATAATAATGGGAATAGTTTTTTTAGTATTATTTGGTGAAATAGTAACTGTAATAGCTTCAGCTAATATGATAGTAAATGGTGCAATAGATGCCTTTAATGAAATAGGAGATAAAGGATTAAGAATAGATAAGAATAAAATAAGTAAGGATGATAATAGTGGTGCTGGAGATATTATAAATCTTAATTTCAATTTAAAAGGGTTAAATACGTTTGCTAAGTTATCACTTTTAGTACCTGGAGTTAATCTTATAACTGCAGCAGTTATTAAAAAGAAATTTAAAAAGGGATTAGAAGAAAGTAAAGATTTTCAAAAGTGTCTTGTTCCGATGACTGAAATAGAGAAAGCTGGTTATGATGCTTGTGGCAGTAAACAGGAGAAAATGCATTTCTTGTTAGCTACTGCACAACTTGAAAAGGATCAAGAATTAATAGGTTACGCTGATGGACATGCATTTGTTTGTGATAATAATTTAACAATTATTAGAGAAGAACCTCTTGTTCATCTTGCGTATACATTTGATGATGTTAAAAGATTAAATGCTGCTACAGGAAATACTTATAGAATTGGTAAAGTAAATGGTTCTAATGTAGCTGTTATTGGAATACTTGGTGATGATTATCAGATAAAGAAGATATCATTTGGAGAAAATAATCAAAGATTAGATTTTGTTCCTATGAGTGAAGAAGAAGCTAAAGACCAAAAATTTGTCGTATATCCAGTAAGTAAAGAAGATGAAGAAAAGACAAGAGATACAATAAAAGAAATACTAAATGATAGAAGAGAAAAAGATAAAAAAGCAAGAATGTCATATATTAGAGAAGGCGCTGTGGACTCTAAGATTAATATAGAAATAAATCATCAAGCAAAAAAATTATCTAAACATTTATAATATAAATTGATATAAATAAAAAATAGTTCATTTGAACTATTTTTTTATTATTTGTAACGAATATAGTCATATTTATATATATCTATTAATTTATTAGTAAATTCTTTTTTCTTAGATATACCTATAAGTTCTATATTTTTCTTATCATATTTATTTATTAAATCATATAAGAATTTTTTATCTTTATCACTTGCTTTTTCATATAATCTATTAAAATTTCTATATTTGTTATATACAAATTCTATATATCGTAAGAATAATTCGCGATTGAATTCAATATGAGAATACATTTCATTCATATTCTTAAATAGTAATTCTAATCTTTCGAATTCTTTTTCTGGATTTTTTTGAGTTATAGATTCTTTATTATAACAGTATACATATGTTACTTCGTGTACTCTTTTATAAGTAGCACCAGATAAGAATACTAAATTGTTGAAGTAATTATCTTCGTGATATCTACTGTCATTAAAACGAATGTTCTTATTTTCTATGTAACTTCGTTTATATATCTTTCCATGTAGATTGCCATAGCTTTGGAAAGTTTTCTTTTTTCTTTCGTCGTATTCTTCAGTATAAATTTGGTCATATCCTTTAGATATTTCTTTATAAAGTATTTCTAGTGAATCAGTGTTATAGAATAGATCATCTGAATCTATAAAAGTAATATAATCTCCATTTGTTTTATCTATAGCATATTGTCTTGCCTTTCCAGGTCCTACATTTTTATCTAGTTTAATATAATCAATAGGGTAGTATTTATTAAATCTATCTATTATTTCATCATAATTATCAGTACCACAATCATCTACGATAGTAACTTTAAATTTAGCAGTTGTCTCTTGTTCTAATATACTCATTAGAGTTTGCGGTAATGTTTTAGATGAATTATATACTGGAATAATAATATCTATCATTTATATCACGAACTTTCTTTAAAAATTCATCAAATGTTATGAATTTATCTATTTGAATATTTCTTTCTTCATATTCTTTAATTTTCTGATTTCTTATTATGTCAAATATAAACTCTTCGAGAATAATATGATTATATTTATCATATATTTCTACTAGCTTCTTAGACCATCTTAAAAGACAGTCTACATCATAATCTTTAAAATATTCTAAATAGTAATAATACATAGCATGTAAGTTAGAAAAACATATTGTTTTTATTTTATATGGATTAGCATTTCTCTTTATGGCTTCATCTAGAGCCCATCTTATATTGTAGGCATATCCTTCTAATCCAGATATTTTATACTCTCTATTATTTTTTCTAGTAATAGAGTTTTCATTTTCTTTATATACATATGTTATCTTATTTAAATATTTGACATTATTTGTTGTAAGAATAATTAAATTATTAAATCCGTTATCTTCGTTTGCTCTAGTATTATTAAAATATATATTGTTTTCTTCTAGATACTTTCTATTGTAGATCTTACCATGTAACCAAACATAACTATTTTTTTTAATAAGTCTTTCATTGTCTCTTTCATATATAAAATCACTAATGACAAGATTAGCTTTAGTCTTAGTTATTTCTTTATATAAAATATCTAATGAATAGGGACTATAAAATACATCGTCACTATCGATAAATACTATATAGGGATTACTACTATTTCTAATACCAATATTTCTTGCTTCACCAGGACCAACATTAATATCTGACTTTATCTCTTCTATATGAAAATAATTACTAAAATAGTCTATAAAATCTTTATAATCGTAATCTGAACAATCATTTACTAAATATACTCTAATTTTCTCTATATTTCTTTGAAGTGCAATAGAAGATAGAGTTTTAAATAAAGTATATTTGGCATTAAAACACGGTATAATTACATCGAGTTTCATAAAATCACCTAAAAACATTATATCATATTTGACAATTGTTCGATATAATGATATATTTAACATGTAATAAATCAATTAGTTATTCGCGTTTTATTGCCGTGACACTTATTAAAAGTGGGGTTAATAATGATAAGAACCTTAGAATCTCATCATGAATGACAAAATATAAACTACAGGAAATTTTTGTGGTAGATTTTGCTGTTCATGAAAGGAGGTTCTTTTTTAATACCACACTAAAAAATAAGAAAGAAGGTAAATATTATGAAAGAAATACAAGAAGCAGAATTAGAATATTATGAGGAAATAAAAGATTGGAATTTCGACAAGTTTGAAATTGAAAGTGAAATGTTAACTAATTGGGACTTATATGGTTTATTAAGAAAGTTTGCTAATAAGGATTCAAGAATACTTGATTTAGGAACTGGTGGAGGAGAGAAAGTATTAAAAGAGTATCCAGAATGTAAAGAGATACTTGGAACTGACTTTTCACCTGCTATGATAGAAACATGCCAGAAGAATCTAAAAGCATCAGGAAGAAGTGATGTATCTTTTAGATTAATGGACAACTTAAGAATGGATGTACCAAAGAATTATTTTGACATAGTGGTAGCAAGAAACACTGTAACAGATCCAAAACAAATATATGAATGTTTAAAACCAGGAGGATACTTACTACTTCACGGTGTAGATCAGTATGACTGCCACAGATTAAAAATGATATTTGGAAGAGGGCAAGCTTATCACGATGCTAAACCAATAAGCATAATCGATTATGAGAATGTAGTAAATGCTGGTTTTAAAGATGTAGAACTTGTTCCAATTCACGAAAGAGAATACTTCAAAAATAGAGAATTATTCAAAGAATTCTTATTAAAAGTACCAATAATAGATGATTTTAGTGAAATAGAGGAAGACAACAAAGACTATTATGCTAAAGATTTAGAAGATGACAAACTTGACAAATACATCGAAGAAAATACTCATAATGGGAAAATACTTCTACTTAGAAGATATTATGGAATAACTGCTAGAAAGTAATATGAGAGGAGTTTACTCCTCTTTTTTGATGTAAATGTAAAGTTTTTGTTGAATATAAAAACGATTTATGCTACAATCTTGTGTAGGAAGCGACGGAAGGAGGGGAGTCGAGATGGCACAAGTTCAAGTACCTGTAAAGAATGGAAACTTAGATATGGCTTTAAGAAAATTAAAACAAAAGCTAGCTAGAGAATCTGTCCCTTCTGAGTGTAAGAAAAGAGAATTCGCAGTTAAACCTGGAGATAAAAGAAGAGAAGCTAAAAAAGCTGGAATTAAAAATGCTCAAAAGAGAAACAGAGCTAATAGAGACTAATAATTAAAGTGATAACTAAGTGTTATCCTTTTTTGTTATTATGATATAATTACTATAGGAGATGATATAAATGACTAAAATTGATGATATGCAGAAAGAAATACTTGCTGCTATGAAAGAAAAAGATACACTTAAACTAAATGTATTAAAGATGGTTAAAGGTGCTATTCAGTTAGAAAAGATTAATAATGGAAGAGAACTTAACGATGAATTATTTATAGATGTAGTTGTTAAACAAATAAAAGAAAGAAATGAATCTATAGAAGAATTCAAAAAAGGAAATAGACAAGATTTAGTAGATAAGACTCAAGCTGAGATAGATATACTTAATACTTATCTTCCTGAACAATTAAGTGAAGAAGAAGTAGATAAGACTATCGAAGAAATATTTGAAGAAGTTAAACCAACTAGTCAAAAAGATATGGGAGCTATCATGAAAGAAGCTACAGCTAAACTTAAAGGTAAAGCTGATATGAAGATGGTTTCTACTAAGATTAAAGATAAACTTGCTAATTTATAAGAACTATTATTAGTTCTTTTTTATTTATGTGTAATAATATTATTAGAATAGTTTGAAAACAATTCTATTTAATAGTAAAATTATATATAGGGAAAGGAATAATTATGGGTTCATTATATAGCAATTTGCAAGATATTATACGCATGACATGGCCAACACTATTGATTTCTTTAGTAGTAATAGTATCTCTTAGAATATCTTACATAGTTAAGAGAAAAGAAGAGTTTACTTTATATAAAGAGTTATTTTCGTTACTTTTTGTACTTTATATATTATGCTTATTCCAAGTTGTTACTGCACAAGATATAAATATACTCGAGGGTAATAATTTTATTCCTTTTAGAGAGATTTTTAGATATCAATTGGGGAGTAAATATTTTATAAAGAATATTATAGGTAACGTTATTATGTTTATGCCTTATGGTTTCTTTGTAGGTAAATATGCATCTATGAAGAATGTTAAACTAACTATATTTTTACTTTTGCTTGCATCTATTTCAATAGAAGTAACACAGCTTGTAATAGGAAGAGTATTTGATGTAGATGATATTATACTTAACTTAATTGGTGGATTACTTGGATATTATATATATAGATTTATAGATAATATACTTAGTAAACTTCCTAAGTTTTGTAGAAGTAAACTATTCTTAAATATAGTAGCTGTGATATTAGTTATATTTGCATTTGCTTTATTTTTAAATATATTATTATAGGAGTTAATATGGATATAGAAGTATTTAATTTAACTGATGAGAACTTAGACGATGAATTATCTAAATTAAAAGAGTTTCTTATTAATGTAAGTAAAGATGAGAAACTAGGAAATGTTATATTTAATGTTATAATAGTAGATAATGATAAGATTCATGAGATTAATAAACAGTATAGAAATATAGATAGAGAAACTGATGTAATTAGTTTTGCTTTAGAAGATGATAAGAGTTTTAATACTACTGAAGTAAGAATGTTAGGAGATATTTATATTTCTATAGATAGAGTAAGATCACAAGCAGAAGAATATGGTCATTCATTTAAAAGAGAATTATACTTTTTAGCAATACATGGACTTCTTCATTTATTAGGATATGATCATATGAAAGAAGAAGATGAAAAAGTAATGTTTGCTAAACAAGAGGAGGTATTAAATAGATATGGCATTAAAAGGGAAAACTAATAATAAGAAATTTAAAAAGAAAGATCATTCACTAAGACAAAGTTTTGGATATGCATTTGAAGGATTTGGATATGCACTTAGTACTGTAAGAAATTTAAAGATTCATTTACTTTTTACTGTTCTAGTAATACTTGCAGGTATGTTTTTTGGAATAACTACTATAGAGTATATTATTTGTTTACTTTGTATAGCACTTGTTATTTCTTTAGAACTTGTTAATACTGCTATAGAAGAAGCAGTAGATATAGCATCTCCTGAGATTAATCCAATAGCTAAAAGAAGTAAAGATGTAGCGGCATCTGCAGTTTTATTTGCTGCTATTATGTCCGCAGTTATAGGTGCCATTATATTTGTACCTAAATTATTAATGTTATTTAGAGGTTAATTATGATAGAGAAATTATTAAGATTACAAAATAATGCTTATGTACCAATGTCTCATTTTCCTGTATCTAGTATAGTTGTTACTAAAGATGGAAGAGAGTTCTATGGAGTTAATGTAGAAGATGCATCAACTAGAGCTGGTACTTGTGCTGAGAGAACTGCACTTTATTCAATGATTGCAGCTGGATATAAAAAAGGTGATGTTAAAGAAATTAATGTTATGGTATCTAGTGGTAAGATAGGAACTCCTTGTTTCGTATGTAGACAAATGATTATAGAGTTATGTGATTTAGATACACATATTAATTGTTATTCAACTGTTGGAGAAGTTAAAACATTTACAGTAAGAGAGTTATGTCCACATCCATTTACAGAGGATGATTTATCATGAAGAGTGGTTTTGTAACAATAGTAGGTAGACCTAATACTGGTAAATCTACTTTATTAAATAGTATATTAGAAAGAAAGATAGCTATTACTTCTAATGTATCAGGTACAACTAGAAACGTAATAGAGGGTATTTATAATGATGAAGACTCTCAAATAGTATTCGTAGATACTCCAGGTATTCATAAACCAGTTAATAAACTTGGTAGCTATATGAATAATAAAGCATATCAAATGATGGATAACGTAGATGTAATATTATTTACAATGGATGTTACTAAACCATTTGGTAAGGGAGATAATCTAATACTAGAGAGAATTAAAGACTTAAATAAACCTGTATTTTTAATACTTAATAAAGTAGATTTAGTTAACAAAGATAGTATATTAGAAATAATAAAGAAGTATACTGAAATATTTGATTTCAAAGAGATATTTCCTGTATCTGCTATGAAAGGTGATAACATAGAAGATTTAATATATACTATTAAAAAATATTTACCTGATGGAGATAGATACTTTGATCCTAATGAAATAACTAATGTATCTAGGAACTTCCAAATAGGGGAGCTTGTAAGAGAAAAACTTCTTTGGCTTACTAAGGATGAAGTACCACATACAGTAACTTGTTATACTGAAACTTTTGAAGATATGGGAAGTTATATAGATATTGGAGTAGTAATTGTAGTAGATAGAGAAAATCTAAAGAAAATTATTATTGGTAAGAATGGATCAATGCTTAAAAAGGTTGGTACTTATGCAAGAAGCGACATCGAAGAATTACTTGGTAAACATGTTAACTTAAATACTTATGTAAAAGTAATAGAAAGTTGGAGAGAAAAAGAAAAGTTCTTAAAAGAACTTGGATTTGATGAAATAAATGAATAAAAAAAGTGTTAGTGTAAAAGGAATAGTAGTTGGAGAAAGTGTATACGGTGATTCTAGTAAAATACTTAAAGTATTTACTAAAGAATTAGGTATTATAAGTATTATGTCTCGTGGCTGTAAAAAGACTAAGAGTGTGCTTCATGAAGCTAGTAATAAACTTGTATATGCTACATTTAATATTAATTATAAAGAAGATGGCATATCTACTTTAATAAGTGCTGATATTATTGATCTATTTAAAAATATCGTAATGGATTATCACGATATAGATAAGAAGATGTATTCTTTTTATATAATAGATTTAATTATGCAAGTAATTAATCATATGAAAATAGATAATGAACATGACGATAGTATCTATGACTTATTAATAAGTTCAATTACTAAGATTAATGAAGGAACTGATGCTAGAGTGCTATATGATATAAATAGACTTAAGATGCTTGATTTTCTTGGAGTTAAACCTAGCTTTGATGGATGCAATATATGTGGCTCTAAAGATATTATTACATTCTCTAGTGACAATTATGGCTATATATGTAAGAATTGTTACTCTGGAGGTAAAATATATAGCGAAGAGTCTATAAAGATGCTTAGAATGCTTTATATAGTAGATGTAGATAGAATAAAGAAACTAGATGTACCAGTATCAGTTATTGAAGATATAGAAGAATTCTTAGATGATTATTACATAGAAAATACTGGTATATATTTAAAGAGTAATAAAAATAGAGAAATATTAAACAAATTAAAAGGAGTTATCGATTAACTCCTTTTTATATTATCTATTAATTTATTAAGTAGGTTAAGTGCTATAGTTTTAGTTTTATTATCTATATCTCTATCTGGATTAAGTTCTACTAAATCGAATGATTTAAGAAAATCTATTCTATTTGTTATTTCATCCATAACTTGATATGCTTCTTCTTCATTAATACCATTTATGGCAGGAACACTTACTCCTGGTGCTACTATTGGATCAATAACATCTAAGTCGTAACTTATATGTATTCCATCACAGTCTTTAACTATATCGTATGCTTTATCCATTGCAGCCTTAACACCGTTTTCTTTAATAAAATCAGTAGTTATTACTGTTACACCTGCGTTGTATAAGTTGATGTATTCAGCGTCTTCAATATCTCTAGCACCAATTATTACTGCTTTATGTGGGTCGATGTATTCTCCATCGAAGAATTCATTTAAATCAGTACCATTTTGACCAGTGATAGAGCATAGTGGCATACCATGAATATTACCTGATATAGTAGAATCCATATTATGATAATCAGAATGAGCATCTATCCAAAATATACCAATATTATTATGCTTTTTAGCTGATGCAAGATCACTTCCCATAGCTATAGAGTGATCTCCACCTATAGTTATAACAAAGTTATTATCTTTAGTTACTGTTTCATATAATTCTTTATTAAATTTATTTATATATATAATATTTTTCTTTTTATTACCTTTATCTTTTTCTTTTGGAACATTCTCTTTATTAATAGTAATTACATTATCTACTGTGCTATCTATTTCTTTAAGAGCAAGAGGTCCTTTTTCACTTCCATCTACGTGAACTCCAAGGTCAGAGCATGCATTAATTATTGTAATCTTCATAATAGCCTCCTTTATTAATAATAGTATAAAATGTCAAATTATTCAATAATTTGAACATTTTTGTGTTTTTTAGTGTATACTTTTAGTAGAGGTAAAGTATGAAAAAATTTAATGAATTATACGATGTAGATAGTGATGTAGAAATTAAAGCAATTAAAATAAATTCTAAGGATTGCGAGCCCGGAGATTTATTTATATGTACGATGGGAGTAACTGCAGATAGACATGATTATGTAGATGATGCAATTAAAAATGGGGCAGTTGCTATAGTTGCTAGTAAAAAGATAAATGTTAGTGTTCCAGTAGCATACGTAGAAGATACTAATAAAGAATTACCTTTATTATGTGCTAGATTCTTTGATAATCCTGAAGAAAAATTAAAGATATATTCAGTTACAGGTACTGATGGTAAAACTAGTACTGCTACTATAGTACAGTATCTATTAGGTGCAGAGAACTGTGGTTATATAGGTACTAATGGAAGAAGCTGTGCTAAGTTTAATAAAGATACTAATAATACTACACCAGATGCTGACAAATTATATGAATATTTTAGAGAGTTCTTAGATGCAGGATGCACTTCTGTAATGATGGAATCATCTAGTGAAGCATTCTTTAGAGGAAGACTAGAGACTATTAAATACGATATTGGAGCAATTACTAATATTACTAGAGAACATTTAAATATACATGGTTCTTTTGAAAATTATATAGATTGTAAATGTCAACAGTTTAGACAAATTAAAAAAGAAGGATATGCAATACTTAATAGAGATGATGAGTATTACGAAGTAGTTAAAGAAGTATGTACTTGTGATCATGTATTTACTTATGGACAAGATGAATCTAATACTTTATGTATTAAAGATTATAAGATACATCCTAATAAGACAGAGATTACTTATGTATATAATAAGAAAGAATATCATATAGATAGTCCATTATTAGGTGAATTTAACGTATATAATTTAGCTTGTTCTATATTAATTGCAATAGCAAGTGGAAAGACATTTGAAGAGATTATTCCTAATATTAAGAATGTAAGAGTATCAGGAAGACTAGATATATTACCTGATTATGGGCAAGATTTTACTGTAATGATAGATTATGCTCATACTCCTAATGGAATAGCAAACTTACTTAAGTTTGTACATACACTTGATGTAAATAGAAGTATCGTAGTAATTGGATCTGCTGGAGAAAGAGATTTCTTAAAAAGACCACTTATGGGTAAGACAGTAATAGAAAATGCTAGTTATGCTATATTTACTTATGAAGATCCTAGAAGTGAAAATCCAGAAGATATAATTAATATGATGGTAAGTGAAATAGAAGATAAATCTAGATATGAAATAGTAGTAGATAGAGCTAAAGCTATTAAAAGAGCTATTCAAATAGCAGGACCTAAAGATATTGTTTTAGTACTTGGTAAAGGTAATGAAACATATGAAAAATTAAAAGATAAAGTAATATACTTTAATGATATAGAAGAAGCAACTAAAGCACTTAAAGCAAGAATAAATGATGAGAAATTTAAAAAGAAAAAATAATATAAAATAGAGATGTGTTATCTCTATTTTTTTGTTATAATAAATGTTAGATTTAGGTGATTATTATGGATATGAAACATATTAGAAATTTTTCAATTATAGCACATATAGATCATGGTAAGAGTACTCTTGCTGATAGAATACTAGAAGCAACAGGAGCTCTATCTAAAAGAGAGGCTAAAGAGCAGTACTTAGATAGTATGGATATTGAAAGAGAAAGAGGTATTACTATCAAACTTAATACTGCTCATTTGAAGTATACATATAATGATGAAGAATATACTTTTAATCTTATAGATACTCCAGGTCATGTAGACTTCTCTTACGAAGTATCAAGAAGTTTAGCATCTTGTGATGGTGCTTTATTAGTAGTAGATGCATCACAGGGTATTGAAGCACAAACACTAGCTAATTTATATTTAGCTTTAGATAATAATTTAGTTATAATACCAGTTATTAACAAGATTGATTTACCTAGTGCAGATATACCTAAAGTAAAAACTGAACTAATGAATTTAATTGGGTTCGATGAAGAAGATATAGTTTTAACTAGTGCTAAAACTGGAGAAGGTATTCCAGAACTACTTGATATGATCTGTAAGAAAATTCCTGCTCCTAAGGGAGATCCTAATAGTAAATTGCAAGGATTAATATTCGATAGTATATTTGATTCTTATAGAGGAGTTATTATCTCTACTAGAATAATGAATGGTTCATTAAAAGTTGGAGATAAAATTAAAATGTTTGAAACTGGTGCAGAATATGATGTTACTGGATTATTTGTAAATACTCCTCACGAAGTGCAAGTAAAAGAATTATCTTGTGGTGATGTTGGTTTTGTATCAGCTAGTATCAAAAGTATTTCTGATGTTAAAGTAGGAGATACAGTAACACTAGCCAATAATCCATGCAATGAACCACTACCTGGATACAAACAGATGAAATCGATGGTATTTTGTGGCTTGTTCCCAATCGAATCAAATAAGTTTGAAGATTTAAGAGAAGCATTAATGAAGTTAAAACTTAATGATGCATCACTTGTATTTGAACCAGAGACAAGTAGTGCTTTAGGTTTTGGATTTAGATGTGGTTTCTTAGGACTTCTTCATATGGATATTATTAAAGAGAGAATTACAAGAGAATTTAATATAGATATTATTACTACTGCTCCAAGCGTAGTATACGAAGCATATCTAACTAGTGGAGAGATGATATTAGTTGATGCTCCTAATAAACTACCAGATAAGACATTGCTAAAAGATGTTAAAGAGCCATATGTAAAAACTAGTATATTTACTCCAAGCGAGTATATTGGTCCTATTATGGAATTATGTCAAAATAGAAGAGGTAACTACTTAGGAATGGATTATATTGATCCTACAAGAGTTAATATTCATTATGACATACCACTATCAGAGATTGTATATGACTTCTTTGATAAGTTAAAAAGTTATACTAAAGGTTATGCATCATTTGATTATGAACTTTCTGGATACAAGTCTAGTGACCTTGTTAAGATGGATATACTTCTAAATGGAGAAGTAATAGATGCTTTAAGTATTATCGTTCATAAAGATTTTGCATACAATCGTGGTAGAAGCATAGTAGAATCTCTAAGAAAGAATATACCTAGACAATTATTTGAAATACCAGTACAAGCTGCTATTGGATCTAAAGTAATTGCAAGAGAAACTATTAAAGCTCTAAGAAAAGATGTTCTTGCTAAATGTTATGGAGGAGATATTACTCGTAAGAGAAAACTTCTAGAAAAACAAAAAGAAGGTAAGAAGAGAATGAAACAAGTAGGAAGTGTAGAACTTCCACAAGAAGCATTTATGAGTGTTCTTTCTATGGATGAGGAAAGTAAATAGATGACTAGTAGTGTTTATATACATATTCCATTTTGTAAGAGTATATGCTCATACTGTGATTTCTGTAAGATATATTATGATGAAAAGATATGTCATAATTATTTAGATTCACTTGAAAATGAGATTAAACTTAGATATAAAGGTGAATCTATAGAGACTATATATATAGGTGGAGGTACTCCTAGTAGTTTATCTTTATCTAATATAGAATATCTGTTCGATATTATAAAAGCATTCAATATAGATAATTTAAAAGAATTTACTTTTGAATTTAATGTGCTTGATATTAATAAAGAAATATTAGAATTTTTAAAGAATAATCATGTTAATAGAATAAGTATAGGAATAGAAACTATTAATAGAGAAGGGCAGTTATTATTAAATAGAGTTTATTCTAAAGAGGAGATTACTGATAGAATTAATCTAGCTAAAGAATACTTCGATAATATTAATTTAGATTTAATATATGCTTATAAAGATGAGACTTTAGATATATTAAAAGACGATTTAGACTTTATTACTAGTTTTAATCCTACTCATATATCTACTTATTCTTTAATAATTGAAGAACATACAGAATTATTTAATAAAGGAATAGTTCCTATAGATGAAGAATTAGATAGCAAAATGTATGACTATATTAGGAAATATTTAAAAGATATGGGTTATAATCATATTGAGATAAGCAATTTTGCTAAAGAAGGATATAAACCACTACATAATCTTGTATACTGGAATAATGAACATTATTATGGATTTGGAGCAGGAGCTAGTGGTTATATAGATGATAAGAGATATACTAATACTAAGAGTGTATTTAAATATAATAATGGTTTATATGATTATGAATCTAATATGATAGATAAGAATATAGATATAGAAAATGAGATAATGCTAGGTCTTAGAAAGATAGAAGGCATTAATAAGACTAAATTTAAAGAGAAGTTTGGTATATCTATAGATGAAATATATGATATAGATAAGTATATTAAACTAAATTATTTAGAAGAGAATAATGATTATATATATATTCCTAGTGATAAATTATATGTTTCTAATAGTATTATTATGAACT
>Ga0310691_10001675_pt1 | contig 32983 bp, 28 predicted proteins | sample 176DNAGHGlowgp2_FD_203887 | JGI IMG/M metagenome (GOLD analysis project Ga0310691, IMG submission 203887) | Sheep rumen microbial communities from Palmerston North, Manawatu-Wanganui, New Zealand - 1766 DNA GHGlow gp2 (v2) (version 2) | ecosystem: Host-associated > Mammals > Digestive system >... | reverse complement strand
TTTCAATTTCGGCCTTTAGCTCTGCTACATCCGACGGTACTGGTGCCTCAGCCTCTTGTGCAGACAGCGTAAGAGACCAAAACACTAATCCAATCATCAGTCCTAGCAACCGAAACCTTTTCATTTCTACAGTTCTTATATATACTTATTTACAAGTGTTCCTAAAATAACGTTCAGCAGCCCTATATATGGCAATGGATTTTTGCTGCTCTGCAGTACGCCCTGTTCGTTTCCCGATAAGTGCATCCATTTCATTGATAATTGCCATGCCTTGATTAACCAAGTCTCGGCGTTCAACCGGATCACGACTAACCAGCCAACGAGAAGCGATGCCATCAATCTGCCGAGACTTAGCCACCAATATTTTAAGGCCATCAGCTCCTAAGACTTCCCCTCCAGCACCCATCTCATCAGTTGCTAGTGCAAATTTCAAATTAGCAATAGAATCCACATAGTTATTATATTCATCCCAGCCGTCCTGAATGTCTGGACACGGGCTCTGTATGTCTTTCTTCTCAAATTGCTTCAACAAGGTGGACTTCAGGTCCTCAAGGGCTTGCAACGTTTCTTTTGAGGCAACTTTCCCTTCACCTACCCTCTTTGCAAAAGAACCATAACTCGTTGAGACACTCTCCAAAGCTTTTTTGGCTGATGCAATATCCTCGTCAAGGCCAAAACAAGGATTCCTCTGGATTGTCACCTGATACTCCAAGTTCAAATCACGTCCCAAGGGAATCTCATAGAGATTATACTTTTTCTTCTCAATCTTATCCATTAAGAATACATCACGAAGCCTGATAGTCACAAGATTCCGCTTGTTTTGAATGTCAAAAGTCTGGGTGATGAAATCATTCACCATCTTGTAATCCTGTGGAGCTGGCTGCAGACCTTCATACTCTATCCAGCGCTTAAAATAGAATTCACTATGAGGCTTGGGAATGGAGGCCTTGAACTTTGTCGTGACTTTGTATTTATCGGAAGCATTTGCCTCTACAACATAAGGCAACTGATCCGGGCGGATCTTGCGTCCCTTAATAAGCGGTTTATAGTGAACATTATCCCAGAACACAAACAATGTCCGATATGAAATCAGGGTTACCGTCAATGTGTTCTCACTCTCGTTAAATACAAACTTCACCATCAGGTCCATATCCTTCGCATCCTCTTTCAAGGACAAATGATCAGTATAGGACGAACCTTGTCCGACACTAATAGCTCTGACTGTCTGTGCCCGAAGTTCTATCAACCCCAGGCAACATAGCAATATCAGGATTATTTTATACTTAATTCGCATATCGTTATATCTATTGTTCAAATAATAGCCAGCCATTTGGTTCACCCTGGCGCAACACCCAAGTAGCAACTTTCAGGTCCTCCGGGTAAGGAGGCTCTTGTATTGCGTGGTATGTTTCATAACGCAAATAAGATGCCACCCTTCTGACTCCCCATAGCAAGTCCGTATAAGTATCTGCCATATTAATGCAGACACGCCCGGCAAACTCCCCAAAATAGCGGATATTTGGATGCCAGGGATGAGGGATTGCATGTCCAGAGCTGTCAGAGACCACAAACTGTAATGACGGAGGCGAGTCCACACAAGGATAGCCTACTGGCAAATCAACCCGCATCTGAAATCCCTCTGCAAAGATGGGGTTATTCACTACGCCAGGCTCATTTAGGTGATCGACATGTTCTACACCACAGATACTCCTAAGGTGATAATCAATCAGATAGCCTATCGGAAGTCCAGCCACATTGCGCCGCACCACCTGCAAGGATATATCACGACTGTTCGACAGCCCTTCCTCCAGATGATGCCACTCATACAACAGCCGACGATTACGCCCACTGAGCTGAGATGTTGCTAGTTTTTGACTTCCCATACGCGTTTTCACTTGTTCAACCTGGAATAGGATCCGGCATCAAATACACCAGGTCACCATTATGCACATTATAATCTGCCAAAGTCTGGTCTTCCTTACCGATTTTCGGGCGCATTACTCTAATTTCATGCACTTGCGGATCTTCTTTACCAAAGAAATAATCCAGAGGGGCACCTGTCTGATCAATCGACGGGAAATCAAATATCAGACGACCGTCTTCACCTATAGAGTGGCGTAGGTTGTCCACCAACGTACTGAGTGGAGCCTCCGGATTAACGACCTTGAACCTCACTGTCTTATTCTTATACGAAATGTCCAAAAAGAAATCTTCCATATCTTACTTACTTTTCTTATTTATCTGAATAATTACCGTAATAGGGTATATATTCGTATTCCTTACACTCATCATCGCTTGCAACAGCGCCTCCACCTGTGGAATTTTCTCTTCAAGCCCGCGACGGATAAACGAATTATCAAGCAACACAATTTCAACTAAAATCTCATAGCCGACATTTCCTGGTTCCTGCAGCAGACGATGACTGACTGTAATGCTCTCTACCATTGAACGAGCGATACCAAATCGCGTCTGCAATTCATTATAACAAAATAGTTTCAAGTCAGACGGCGTCACTAGACGGTCATGTGTTATCATATAATAACGCGACAGGCTCTCTTCCTCCACGGTATCACGAATTTCATCAAATCCAAGACTTGGGACCGTAATCTGACGGGTTGTAGAACCATTGAGCCCTAAAGGGGTCGTAAACACACTATCCGCCTGTAACATGGAATTCACTCCTGCTCCCAATGTGGTCAGATAACGGACAGAAAGACTGACTTGTTGTTGTTTATCTTCCGAAGGCTTAAGCATTATATATACACCTGGCACCCGTTGCTCCTGGTCTGACCTTGCCGCCTCCCTCATCCGTGAAAGAATTGTCATCAACTCCTGCATGACCTTATCATTTGCCTCCTGTTTCAGATACTGGAAAGCATAGAAGTCACTATAATAGCGATTGATCAGCGTATTTAGGAGGTTGACTAAAGCGCCTTGATTAAAACGATCCGCCGCCAGTTTCCGGAGTTCTATTGGAAATTTACCAAATAGCTGGTCTGAAGACGGTCTCAGCATATGCATGAACTGCTGTCCACCCTCTCCAGATTCAGAGCTCTTCCCTTGAAAACCGGCAACGCGAACAATCGGTGTGGTCGAAGACAGATCTACTGATCGCACATACGCATTCACCAACACAACAGCATTCAGCACCAGAGTGTCCTTGTCAATAAAGAACCCGTCCTTAATTCCGGTAAACTCAAACACCATTTGAACAGTCTCTGAATCACCAAAGGCAAATCGATTGGGTTGATGTTTCTTGACACAATAGATCCTCATATTCTGTTTGGCAAACAGGTCAAGGCAAGAAACGGCAGCAGTATAGGTCTGAGACCGGTTATACAAGATTGAGTCTAATGCAAAACATGGGGACAGCGGAAGCTCAGAGAAGTCCCAGGGACTGACTAATGGTAGGATCTGACCCTTGACAGACACTTTTAAGTCTTTGAAATTCTGATTTTTTATAGCAAAAGTAAAACCAGAAAAGTCAGCTACTGGCGTGTCCATTTTCAATGTCACTTTCCAACGCCGACCATCAATTCTTACCACAGAATCAACAGAAGCATTCACCAGGCGCGAACTAAGCAGTGGGATAAAAGACACATCTGAATCCGCAAGAGTAAAGACATGGTTTTCTGTCAAATCTACATACGGCAGGCCTGGTTGCAGCGATGTCTCTATTACAGTTGTTGCGGGTATGGCATGACCTACCTCATATGGCACAAGCATATTAGCGAAATCCTCCAGTACGTCTGATTTCATATGCTCAATGGCCATTTCCGTCTCATTCGACTGAGCTGCAACTGCGGTCATCAGCAATGAGAACACAGGGTCTTGTTCTATTCCCTCCAACTGATCCGGATGATCACTTCCCCGCCAGATACGAATAGCCTCTTGAATCAGTTCTTCTGCTTTTTGCCTATTTTCAAATAACGACTGTCTCATGCTTATAAACAATTATTTCCAAATGCGTAAAATGGTTGTGAACACATAGTCTTCCTTTGAAGAGGCTATCACTCCCTTAATCGTTATATATATTTTTTTCTCTTCTCGGATATATGTCATCGTCACAGAAACATCCTCAAGCCGCTTTTCATACTGTTTCACTACCTCCTTCAATTCTGCGGCAAACGTATTCATGTTTTTGGATGAACCCGAGATCTTCATGTTATAGATTTCTGGTATACCTGTTTCATAAATAGTATCGTTTGAATTGTATATAACGCCCTCATGCTCATCGAAAATTTCAAATCGCATATTATTGAAAACGAAACCGAAATTCGGATCGGCCACATTATGGAAGCGAGGCGTGGTAACCAGCAGATAGATCGACTCGTCAAGCGATTTCTTAATACTATCTTGACGTGCGAGACCGGTCTTAACGACTTGCAGTGGAATAGACAGGTACGACATAACTTACTATATTAGTGGTACAAACTTCTCATTCTCCGGCTCAGGAACATAGAGAGCATTGAACAGATGTTCAAACAACATCTCATACAACCGCTCATAGAGACTCTTCTGCAAGCCCTTCTCCATCTCTGCCATAGACGACTTCATCTGAGTCTGCAGATGTTCCTCAAGTGATGGCCTCAAGCTGTTATTCACATGTTCAACCAGCGTTTGCATCTGCTCAGCAAGTGAATTCCTGAGTTCCTCCTTCACTAATTCCACAAGTTCGGCCTTCGTCTCATTCAGCAGTCTTACGATAAGCTCTTCATGCAACTGAGCATACAATTCCGCTTTGGCCTGTCTCAACAATGCATCGTAGTCGATAGTCTTGTCCTCAAGTACGACTTTGTCGAGAATGGCAACTGTACCAGACAAATAGTCATCCAGCCATTTCAGCCACCGCACAATATCAGCCTGCCTGGGTTCCCTTATAGTCTGACGCTGCTCCGTATTAGGGGTGATAATATAATAGTCTATTGCATGAGCCATTTCCTGCAGCATCGAGACAAAGTCATAGACGCTGTTTTTGAGACTATAGCCTTTCAAGATGAAAAGATAGTGCAGCAAGGCCCGTTTTCCATCACCATCCTCAAGATTCTGATGCGAAGTGATAGTCTCCAACTGCCAGATAAACTTTTCCACATACCATGAGAAGCGATTATCTCCCGACATTAATAGACACGGCGCAATATAGTCCGTATCTATAGAGAACACCCCATCTTTCACAAGGAAATGCATCAGAGGCATCACATCATTAGCCTCCACCTCTTCTTGTGTCAGAATGGCATAATCATAATGGGGCCGTATATAGGGAACACCGTCTTTCTCAAATTCCGTTCTACCGTCTCCGACACCAACTGTAAGATAATAGCTATCACCAAAGAGCATCGGAATTGCCACAACGACAGGCTCATCTGCATCTATGACTTGACCAGACGAGAGAAGTGCCATACACTGCAGCCGCTCGATCTCAAACGTATTCTTGACAAAGATGCCATTGCAATTAAAGGTCGCGCCCGGCAGCAACCCCATACGGGTACTGCCCAATGCTGCCCTTATGGCTATTTGCTGCTGGAAATCAAGTTTCTCCTCCAAACCAATGAAGGTCTGCGATGTGATCTCCATTCCTGGCAACCAATTAATTTTTGAATTCAGATCCATAAACCTACGCTCTATGTATTATTGATTCAGTTCTGTATTATAATTAAGCGTCAGGCTGCCATCTGGTAACCGAGACTGAGACTGATGCTCTTTAATATCTATTTCACATCTAACATCAAAGGGAATAAACCATTCTTTCAAAAAAGAAATCAATGGCTTCAGATTCTCCTTACACTTCTTGTATGTATCTGCCGTCAGACCGGGAATAAGAAGTTTATATCTTACTACTGGCAGCCAGCAACGCGTTGTATCAGTGTGACTATAACGGCCTTTGGTCATCTCCACCTGACAGTCCATCAGACTCCCAAGAAGATTGGCGACAAAGCCGAAATCGCCTCTCCATCTGCTTACATAAGGCAACAAGACAGCAGCTTCACGCACCAGCTGACTCGGCTCAACAGACAGGTCTATCCCAAAATAATTCAGCAGCAAGTATTGCAACTTCTGCTCCAACAGCTCCGAAGTAACACGCTCGATAGCCAGTTTCTTGCGGAACACATAGGTGTCGAATGGTGCGAAAGCCTCGTTAAGTAATTCTCTGCGCCATTCCAGCTCCTTATATTTGGCTGCTATATCCTCACCTTTCAGGTCGCCATCTTTTGTCAGGAGGCCCTCTGGCAACAAACGAAGGAAACCGTCACGCGCCAGCACAACTCTTCCTTCATTTTCTTCAACATCCAAGGCATCCTGGCTATAGTTACGGTAGAAAGTACCCCTGTTAATGGCAATCCACTGGTCTTCCATCTCCGGATAGAGATAGTTTAGCAGAACTTCTGCCTTGATCTGATATAGATTCCTGCTTATTCTCATTGCTCCTTCATTTCTACAAAATACTCATTCCCGTCTGCGACTACATGAAGTACATCCCATGCGGGAATACCCAACTGCGAGAGTGTACAGTCCTGATAAGGGAAAGTGCCATCAATTTCCCGGTATTCATGCTGATACATACTCCCAAAGGGTACACCTGCAAGAGTTGTATCCTCCCCAATACGTTTCTCCACGGCATGACCTGGAGACATGACGAATGTACGGTGATCGGTGGAACGATCCACAACATAATCCACAAAACAATCATTCTCCAAGCAGATACAGACATCATTTACAGCCAATTCCTTTTCAATGACCGATAAAGTCTCTGAGACAGTCATGTCTGGTATAAGCGATGAAAAGCATACCGGCTGCCATTGATCATGCAGGGCACAGTCGTCATCATAAGCCTGGAAATCTACAAGCTTTGTCGTCAGATGCTGTCCGTCATAGTAGAACATCTTTCCACAGAGAGATGTCAGTTCACCTCGTGACAACGCATCTCCATGAACCAACTTCAAGGATTCTTGCGCCTGAACGGCTCCTATAACAGAAGCCACGATTGACGTCGTAGGCATCTTACCAGCTTTTTCATGTCTCCTAATGACACCAGAACACGGCATCCGCTTAGCCAACTCCTCAAGTCCCTTAGGACCCAAGTTGCACGCATAACAGTTCTTTCCAGGTACAAAAACGCGGGAAGTACCTTCCAACTCACCTATTCCGCCATCGACCCATGGTATCCCTGCCCGCATACAAAGCCGGTTAATACAATATCTTGCCCATCGGCTATCGACGCAGCCAACGACAACATCTTGCCGTCTCAGCAAACCAAGACCGACGTCATAAGCGATGTCACCACAAATAGCAGTAATCTCCAAAGCAGGGTTCATCGCATGCAGACGTTCCGCCGCTACTTCAACTTTTAGCCGATGCTGTTCAGCATCTGATTTTGTGAATAACACAGACCGCGACAGATTTCCTGTTTCTACGACATCAAAATCCACAACGACAATATGCTCTACACCTGACAGCACAAGGTTCTTCAGCACCTCGTTACCCAAGGCGCCACATCCCACCACCATTATTCGTGCGGCAGATACCCGCTGTTGATCAAAGCACATGCTCATTCTTTATGCGCTAAAGCTGTTTCATTTTAAGTTCGACATCCACCATATCGTTGCCGATAGGTGTTATTGTTGCCTCTGCATCCCTGAAACCGTCGTACGTCAATCGCACCTTGCATGGTTTCGACGCAGGAAGGTTCTCCACTATAAATGGAGTCTGCCCGACCTTGATCTTATTGATATAGATCGTCGCTCCAACGACGTTACTATGTATATTCAACAGACCATAGCTTGCCATCGGCGCTCTTAAGTCAAGAAACTTCGGCAATTCATCATCCACCCAAAGGGGAATAGGACTGGACTCCCGCCCGTCTTTACTCGTATTGAGGACATAATAGCCCAATTCCAGTTTCCCTTCCCATTTACCCAGAGCGACGGGCTCTCGGTTGATCCATATTTCCGTGCTGTCATCTGGAGCAGTTATGGTTACAGGTGCCTTTGTTACTAAGGTCAAAGCAGCCGACTTACCATCATCCTGAGTCTTGGGTAGAGAGTCAGTCCGTACGACCTGTCGTTTCAGGACAACAGGATTGCTCCTGATATCTTCCTTTGCAAGCTCTACGATCTTCTTTTCTGCCTTCCCAAGACTTATAATGTCATCATAGAAACTTTCCGTTCCCTTAACGACCATCAGATGATGCGCTCCTGCCTGCAGATGACCGCTCGTGGCCGACCCTTTTCCGATGGGTTGACCATCCAGCACTATGGTTGCATCCGGCATGGGAGTCCTTACTGTCAGATAAGAATAAAAAGACTGCAGCACCACAGGAACCGTCAGTTTTACACTGTCAGACAACTCTAATGAGTCTGACAATTCCTCATAGAAAGGTGCTTCTACATGATAGCCGTGCTTCCCCACAGGCACATTGAATTGGGCCGTTCCGTCTCTAAGAAGTACAGTGGTGCTATCTAACTGCAAAATGGCATTCGCAGGTTCAACCTTGAATACCACCCATTGTTTCGACAATTTATATTCCTTCCCAGGCTTATCTGTTAACAGATTCGCCTGATAATGTTTCTTCTTCCTCAATCCCCTCCCAGGAGCCTTCCACGTAAGTTGTCCATAGTCGGGATGCTTTATCACCAAGAACTTAGTCTTGTGGGGAATTAGCAACTTCAAATTCCCGTCTCCCTCTTCGGCTTTGACGTCAACTTGTCCGTCTGCCTTGAAGGTAAATCCTTTTTCGTCAGTTTTTAGATCCAGGATTGCCTGTTTCTTATCTACTGGCATAAGAGTATGGTTCAACAGATCAAATTTGACCCGTTTAAACTTCTCTATACTCATTTTCTGCGCCTCAGCAGGCAACAGAAAAACGACGAGAAGCAAGGTAGCCAGCATTACCTTTCCCCTCATATAAGCTTACTTCACTGAAGCCTGTGCAGTGTTTCCTGGATTATTGATGGCTATAGTTCCGCCAAAGGCGCACATACACTTGCTGTTGTCGGTCAGCGCAGGCATATTCATCACCTTTACCATCGGACTGCCGGGCATCCAAGGCCCCGTAATAACCGGTACGCAGGGCATAGGTGTAAGCACGCCCATTGCTGCTGCAGTAGCAGATGCCACTGTCGGATTCGACATCGACTGACACATGCCGAAGGTAGGGATATTCATCCCCGGTGCCATGTCCATCGTCGTGGCCATCAGCATATTCCCACATCTCGGGCGCAAGGGTACTGCTACTACCAGCGTGGTAGGTGCCATACCGAACGTGCATTTGAGCATTGCGCCCATCGTTACAAATTTTCCCATATTCCTAATTTATTCATATAACCTTTGCCCCAACCCTTCGGCTGGGCCAAAGGTTACATAATGATATTACTTCCAAGGATTCTCAAACGAGACAGGACCGTTCTCGAGCTTCTGGCACACAATCTGGATCTCCTCGTAGTGCTCCTCACCGTCTGCCCAGTACTCCTTGTAATGTACGCAGTAGCAGCCTGTGCCCTTCAGCTGTTTCATGTCCTTGCCGTCAACCGTGTTCTGGAACTTAATCGTGACGTCGCGCGGATCTGTCGGAGCCATCATCCAGGCGAACAGATCGGTGTTGCCGTCGTTGAGTGCCTTCACGCGGATGTCGATGCGTCCGCCGCGGGGGATACCCGAGATCTGTCCTTCACGATCAGTTGCCTGATTGAACTTGTAATCTACCATGATTACTTCACGCTCTGCGAAATCCTTTACTTGGAGGGTTACTGGTGTCTTATTCTCTGCCATATCTTGTTTCCTTTCTATTCTTTAATTATTACTATAAACTGTAAACTATAAACAGTAAACTCTCCTATGCCCACTCATTCTCGTAGGGTACTGAACCGATCTCGATCTTCTTGCAGGTGATGACGATCTCCTCGAAGTGGCCAACCTTGTCTTCCCACTTCTCCTCGAACTCTACACAGTAGCCGTAGGTGAACTTGATCGTCTTCATAGCCTTGCCAGTCTTGGTCTCGAGGAACTCGATACTTCCGTTCTTTGGGAGGTTGCGATTCACCATCCATGCCAGCAGGTCGGGGGTACCGTCGTTCAGAGCCTTCACACGTACGTTGATCTTACCACCGCGGGGAATGCCACTCATCTGGCCTTCAACATCAGTTTCCTGTTCAAACTCGTAAGTCACCATCATTACTTCACGGTCCTTGTAACCGTCAACTTTCATTGTCACTGGAGTCTTTGCCATAATTAGTCAAATTTAGATTGTTAATACTTTATGAGCAATATCTATTTATGCGCTTGCCAATGCAGCTTCCTTATCCTTCTTGTCTGCAGCAACCTTAATAATAAAGTTCTTGGCAGCATAGAACGGAGTCAGTGTGACATCGCAGGTAATCTGCTTGGTAACAGGATCCTGTCTGGGTTCACCGATTTCATAGTTCTGGAAGAGGTTTCCATAACCTTTGTACATATTAAGGAACTCCTGGATCTTGCTCTTAAGATTCTTCGGTGAATTGTATGGATCCCAGTTCTCGAGAGCAACCTCATGTACGAAGTTCATCAGCACTTTCTTCACCCAGTCGAACACACGGACGATAGGATACTCCTTCATGGCGTCAAGGTCACCATTGTAGAGCGTGGTGTTATTGAATGCCATCACGCGTCCCTCGCTATACACCATCGGGATGACCTGGTTGTCCATCAGGGCGGCAATCTCCGACTTGAGCAGGTCGCTCTTCACACCCTTCACACCGTCGAGTGTACCGTATTTCTTACCACCGGCACCCTGAGCCATGTTGGCTGTCTCGTCATAAAGCTTTCCGCAGAGAGCTGCAGCCGGTGCGATATAGAAAGCCTTTGCGTCTTCCTCGTCAGATGACATCTTTTCAGCTTCACGGCCAACGATCCAGTTGGCTGTCATCACGACATTCATCAGTTCCTGATCGCTATCGCGATAGCCTTCTGTATTTGCCTGGAGGTCATCGAACGAATACTCATCAGCATGGTCGGTAATCAGCATCACCTTATATTTAAATGCCATCTTTGCCCAACGAAGCAGGTCAACCTTGTCGGTCAGCACTGCACCAGGAATACATACAAGACTGTAGGCGTCCTTCAGGCTCAGACGATCAAAACCATTGCGCAGGATATTCTCTACCTCCTGTGAGAAGCCAGAATCCGCGTCGGCAATATCCTCCTTCACGACATTGATAATACGCAGGTTCTTAACCTTGTCGGTACCACAGGTTTTGAAGAAAGAATCGAGCTCACGGTAGCTACGCTCAAGATTCTGAGTTGCATAGAGAGCATCGGTAATACCCTGCTTCAATACGTTGGTGTATTTCTCCTCATCCTGTTTGCAGGCATCAGCAAAGCCTGTTGCACTCTCTAGGCTGGAATCCTCGAGCAGCTCAAGCCAACGGGTAATGTCACGCTTAAGTCCTTCTCTCTTGTCCTTAAAACGCTTATCGGTCAGGAACACCTGCTTTGCTGCCTTGCGTGCAGGATTCATATTGTCCGCATCAGGCATAAAGCCACGGATTGCATTGAAACCGCCAAAAGCGGATAAAAGTTTGGAGACGTCTTTACCTTTCTCCTGAAGTTCTGCACCCGCCTGTTGAGCGGCCTGTGCTTTCTGCATTTCTGTATCTGCCATAATACTAAAACTTTTTCAGTTGCAAAATTAATCTTTTTCTAAATACATTCCCAGAAATTATCTGGATATTAATTAATAATGTAGCGACAGGACAGCCGTTTTGCGACAAAGCAATCATACCAGCATCAAATCTGTCGCGCCGATGCTATACTTTCTCTGTCATCATGCGGAATTCCACTGGAGTCATTCCTATTACTTCACTCATACGGCGCTGCATAGTCCGAACAGAGTTATAGCCGGCCTCAGCACTGATGGCGGCTATGCCATACTCCGGATGATCCCGAAGCAGTCCCATCGCACGCACCAAGCGGATATTCTCCAGGTACTCATCTGGCGATTTGAAGATGGTGGAATTACGGAAAAGGCGTATCAACCGCGCCTGAGACACACCTATCAGCTCTGCCAGCTCTTTGGTGCCGAAATCAGCGGTCACCAAACCTGGTTCTTGCTCCAACCGATTTTCCAACATGGCAAGCAGTTCTGCGTCATCAACCATGTCAGCTTTTGCCATCAACCGCTGACCACGCTGCATTTCTGCCTTCAGCCAAGCCACACGCTGCTTCAGTTCATACCAGGAATTCAGCTGCTCACTCATCAGGAGATTGCGCCCCATAAGACGCACATTCTCCATGTCGAGCCGTTCGTTTTCCTGTTCCAGACGGGCTATTTCCTTTTCCAGATCCTCTATCTTCTTTGCCATAATGATTCGAATGACAAATTATTTATCAGCACCTTCGAGCTCAGACAGCATAGACTGAAGCATCTCCTTCAGTTCCTCACGACTGCCGGCCTCTTTCAGAATGTCACGGAGCTTACGGTTCTGCTCGATGCTCTTACGAATCTTCTGGTTCGTGTCAATAGTCTCCTTTACGCCAGAGAGGAACGGGCTGTTCTGCACAAGTTTGCCCTTGCCGCCCTGTGTCTCAAAATCACGAAGTTCACCGAACTGAAGCGTCTCGTTGACTGATCCGCCCTCAGCGTCGGTAAAGCTAACCTCCACCTTCGGCTTAAAGTGAGCAAATGCATCATCGATATTGTGGATGTCCTCAACAAACTCAGGAGCACCTGCCTCAACATCGGTAGTGTACTGATCGATCATCAAGGTCTTGTTTTGATCAATCAAACTGACTTTCGCACTGGACTCCTCATCTGGAGCCATCGAAATGAAATTCTCTTTCATTGCCATAGTTATACAAATTTTGAATTAATAAATATTCTGTTATTTCTTTTTTCCCTTGGGTTTCTCTTCCGGAGCGTCAGCCTGACCGTTGATGACGAATACAGCCTGGCCGTCTTTGTCCACCTGTACCTCAATCTTGTCGCCAGCCTTTACCTTTCCGGCAATCATCATCTTCGAGATCGGATGGCGCAGTTCCTTACGGATGATGCCCAGCACAGGACGTGCACCGTACTGCTGGTTGTAGCCACGCAATGCAATTGTCTGACGAGCCTCCGGAGTCAATGTCAGCGTTATATTCTGCTCTTCCAGCAGTTTCAGCAGTCCCTTCAGGTGGATGTCGAAGATCTGAGCCACCGTCTTGTCGGTAATCGGCGAGAACGGCACAATCTCCGTCAGACGCGCGAGGAACTCCGGCCGGAAGTAGCCCTGCATGATGTCCATCAACTCATTGTTCTCCGGGATGATGCCCTGATTGAACTTTTCCACGATGGTCTGCGCACCGATATTCGAGGTAAAGAGGATGAGTGCATTCGAGAAATCGCCCACACGGCCCAGACGGTCGTGCAGCTTACCCTCGTCTAGAATCTGCAGGAAAAGGTCGAACACCGACTTATGGGCTTTCTCGATCTCATCGAAAAGCACCACCGAGTAGGGGTTCTGACGAATCTTATTCACCAGCAGACCACCCTCCTCGTAACCCACGTATCCCGGAGGAGCTCCGTACAGCAGGGCCACCGAATGTTCTTCCTTGAACTCAGACATGTCGAAACGAATCAATGCGCTCTCATCGCCAAACAGGAAAGCAGCCAAAGCCTTCGACAATTCCGTCTTACCTGTACCCGTCGGACCAAGGAAGAAGAACGAGCCCATCGGCTGACCTTTCTTGCTCAGACCAGAGCGGGCCTCATACACAGCGTCGAGTACCTTCTTCACCGCATGGTCCTGACCGACGACACGCTTCTTCAGTGTCTCTTCGGCACCCATCAACCGATCGCGTTCCTTGGTCTGGACCTTGCCGAGCGGAATCCCCGTCTGCTTGGCCACCACGGCACTCAGGTCGTCGCTCTTCAGCTCTGTACGCTTCTCTGCGCTAAGCTCTGTCAGTTTGTCGAGCACACCGGCCAGGAAATCGGCACGCTCCTGTATGGTGGCAATCTTGCTGAAGTCGGTATCCGAATCGACACCGGCCAGCAGGATGCAGCTTACCTTATTAAATAGCTCATAGTTAAGCCAGTCGAGCTCCTTCATCAGGCCTTCATCGGCCTTGTCCTTGCCATCTGCCGAAGCCTTGATAGCCTCGAGCTTCTCGCGCAGTTCGGCGATGATGCTGTCCGTCAGGTCGTTCATCGTCTTCACCTGGGCCATTGTACGGTCAATCAGGTCAAAGGCCGAGTCGGGCAACGATTTCTCCGTCAGATAGCGCTTAGCCAGGCGAATGGCGTCGCTCAACACCGACTCATCGACCGTCAGTCCGTGATACTCCTCGTAGGCAGGTATAGCACCTTTGAGGATACGGAGTGCGAGATCGGCCGACGGCTCTTCCACTGTGATCTTCTCCAGCTTCGACACCATTTCTTTGTCGGTCTCTATATGTTTGGTAAAGCCGTCGATACTCGAAGTGGCGAGCAACTGCAGACGCCCCTTCGACAGTTCGTTCTTCAGAATCGAAGAGGCGCCGAAGAGCGACCCTTGCTTGTCAAAAAGTTTGTCGATCGACTCAATGATCAGCACGGCATTGGGCTGAGCCTCCACTTCTTCGATCACCTTCTTGAAGCGGTCTTCCACCTCGCCCTTGTACTGGGCGTCGCCACCGAGGGCTGCAGTATCGAGCTCGTATGCCACCGCCCCACTCAGGAAGCCCGGCACACGGTCGGCAGCCAGCTCACGGACAAAGCCATTCACAAGCGACGTCTTTCCCACACCGGCCTCACCGGTAATCAGCAGGTTGGCCTTTGTCTTACGGCCCAGGATCTCATAAATAACCGAGATTTCCTTTTCAAAACCTACCACATTATCGAGGTTGCCCGCACGGGCAATAGCGGTCTTGTCTGCACAATATTTGGCAAGGCTACCCTTGCCGCCGGCAGCAGACGTGCGCTTTGTCAGCTCGGCACCTTCCATATAGGGAGCCTCCACGTTGGCACCGCCACCCATCTTCGCACTGATGTCGGATGGTGTCAGCGGCAGCGTCTTCAATTGGTCGAACGAGAATCCCACGCCCGGTGTTACCAGCGAGGCAAGCACGCACACGTCGGTGCACTCGTCGAGATTAAACTTCACCTGATAGTTCTCAGCCTCTTCGATCACAGCCTGCGCATCGGCGCTATAGTCCAAGTCGCGCATCGGGCGCACTGCACGAGGAGCAAGCTGCATCTGCACGTCAGCCCAGTCCTGAAGATAAAAGTAGTCTTTGTCAAGTTCCGTCTCTATAAAGTGGACGAGACCAATCTCTTTGTGGAGAACGGCCTTGAACAGGTGCGCAGGATAGATGGCATCGCTGCAGTATTCCTCAGCAAAGGAATTGGCAATAGATTTGAGTTTGGCGTTCATTTCAATAATTAGTTACATCTATATAGGGTACAAAATTACAAAAAAGAGTTATATTTTATGCACCGACATTCATAAAAACACCAAAATTTACATTTTTTAACCAAAAGAAAGTGCAACCGCTTATTTCACTTCCGCAATGGCAGCGTTTCCGGGATTCTTGACAGAAATAACGCCACTCCACATGCACTGACAGGTGCAACTGTCGGTCAGGGCAGGCGTCCCCAAAACCTTCATCTTCGCACTGCCAGGTGCCCACGGTGCCGAAACGGCTGGCACGCAAGGCATCGGCGTCAACACGCCGGCGGCAGCTGACGTGGCTTGCACTACCGTCGGATTTGTTGGCGACGAGCACATACCAAAGGAGGGAATGTTTGAGCCCGACACATTGTCCGCGATTGTCGCTACCAACATATTACCACATTTAGGCCGCATCGAGTCGGCGACAACCAGTGATGACGGCGCCGAACCGAAAGTACATTGGAGCATTGCTCCTGTTGTAACCAATTTTCCCATATATCAATAAATTTAGAATAATAGACTGAGTTTGGATCACTCCCACTCGATCGTTGCGGGCGGCTTCGAGGAGATATCGTAGCAGACACGGTTGACACCTCGCACCTTGTTGATGATCTCATTGGAGACACGGGCCATGAAGTCATAGGGCAGATGAGCCCAGTCGGCTGTCATAGCGTCGGTGGAGGTGACGGCGCGCAAGGCAACGGGATGCTCGTAAGTGCGCTCATCGCCCATCACGCCGACGGAACGCACGGTGGAAAGCAAAATGGCACCCGCCTGCCAAATCTGGTCGTAGAGCGACACCTCTATCTCACCGTCCTGCATCTGTGCAGGCACGCCGGCAGCGAGCACTTTCCGGGCCTCTTCACCCGACAGTTTCACCTTATAGTCGCGCAGGCCGCGGATATAGATATCGTCGGCATCCTGGAGAATGCGCACTTTCTCGGGCGTGATATCGCCAAGGATGCGCACAGCCAGTCCCGGTCCCGGGAAGGGATGACGCGTGATGAGATGCTCGGGCATACCCAACTGACGGCCCACGCGGCGCACTTCGTCCTTGAAGAGCCACTTCAATGGTTCACAAAGCTCCAGGTGCATCTCCTTGGGCAGACCACCCACATTGTGATGGCTCTTGATAACCTTACCCGTGATATTGAGTGATTCTATCCGGTCTGGATAGATTGTGCCCTGGGCAAGCCATTTGGCATCAGTGATTTTCTTGGCCTCAGCATTGAATACTTCGACAAAGTCGCGACCGATAATCTTGCGTTTCTGCTCAGGGTCGGTGACGCCTGCCAGATCGGCAAAGAACTTGGCACTGGCATCTACGCCTATCACGTTGAGGCCGAGCACCTTATAGTCGTCCATCACCTGACGGAACTCATTCTTGCGCAACATACCATGGTCAACGAAAATACAGGTAAGGCGCGAGCCAATCGCACGATTAAGAAGTACGGCAGCCACAGATGAGTCAACACCGCCGGAGAGTCCGAGGATGACGCGATCCTTACCTAATTGGCTTTTCAACTCTTCCACCGTAGAATCTACAAACGACGCGGCGCTCCACTCTTGCTTGGACCCGCAGATATCAACCACGAAATTCTTTAGCAGTTGCTTGCCCTGAAGGGTATGGAACACCTCCGGATGGAACTGTACGGCCCAAACTGGTTGTTTCGTTGAAGCAAAGGCGGCGTTCACGACATCAGCCGTCGAACCGATGACCTTGAAATCCTCAGGGATGGCCGTGATGGTATCCCCATGACTCATCCACACCTGCGAGTGCTGTTCAAAGCCCTTGAAGAGCGGATTCATCGTATCGACCGTCTGCAAGTTGGCACGGCCATATTCACGGGAGTCAGCCTTCTCGACTTTTCCACCCAGCGTATGGGAAATAAACTGTGCCCCATAGCATATCCCCAGTACAGGAATCTTACCCACGAACTGAGCCAGATCGACTTTGAACGCCTCTGGATCGTGAACGCTGAAAGGCGAACCGCTCAGAATGACGCCGATCACACTCGGATCGTCCTTTGGGAACTTGTTGTAAGGCATAATCTCGCAGAAGGTGTCCAGTTCTCGCACACGCCTGCCTATCAGCTGAGTTGTCTGCGAACCGAAGTCCAAAATAATAATCTTCTGTGTCATTTGTTACTATATTTGTTTGATAAATGTCTCTGCATGATCAAGGGTGTCGAGCTTTCCGACGTCCATCAGGCGCAGGTCTTTTTTCTCGTAACCGACAAACGCGCACTGATGGCAATATTTCAGATAGAAATCGATAATGCCAAAACGCTCTGGCATCGATTCCAGCAATGGGAAAACACGGGGCCAGACAACATGGATCCCACTGAAGGCCAGTTGTCGCATATCCGATGGAACCAGTCCTTTATACGGGCTCTTCACTTCGCCTGTCTCAATATTAGTCCAACCGTCAAGGATGCACTCGTCGTCAAAAAGCAAATACCGCTTCGTCTGCCTGCGGCTCACGACAAGCAGGGCATCAGGCGCTTGACTTACCTGCGTAAGCTCATCAAGATCAAGGTTGCTCAAGATATCCACATTGTGGATGAGTATAGGGGAATCGGCATCAAATAGCGGCAGGGCCTTGCGAATGCCACCTCCTGTTTCCAGCAATCCGCTGGTCTCGTCGCTGATTCGTATATCCAGACCAAAATTGCCGTTCTGCTTGAGATAATCGACAATTTGCTGTGCGAAATGATGTACATTCACAACAATACGCTCATAACCAGCCCCCCTCAGCTTCATGACAACATGCCACAAAAGCGGCTCGCCCCCCACCCTGACAAGTGCCTTCGGCATTGTATCAGTCAGAGGCTTCAGCCGGGTTCCAAGTCCCGCTGCAAATATCATGGCCTGTTTCATGCCTGCAAAGGTAGTGTTTTTCATTGAGAAAAACGACCTTTTGGCGATTTTTTATGCACATTTATAAGTTATCTGTTTGCCAAAACCAAAAAAAGTTGTAATTTTGTGCCCAAAATAATTACGTATGAGCAAGATACAAGTCAAGCAAATCATAAAGCGAGCCAGGGCCAGTTTCGTCCTGATTATCTTGGCAGCCGTGCTCTCCCAGGTTTTCAACATCGCCCAATATCTCTATACACGCTCCACAATCAAGCGTCAGACGTCGGAAAAGGCCTATCGCGACCTGCATGAGATACAGCGCATCGTGAACCTGAAGACCAATGTAGAGACTGCCGTACAGAATGCGATGGGCGACGTGCTTATCAATTTGCAGGAGCCCGACAAGTTTTATGGAATAGCCTCGCGCCTCGTGGCCCGCAACAAGCATATCGTGGGTTGTGCTATCGCGATGAAGCCGGGCTATTACCCACAGAAAGACGCTTTGTTTGCCCCATTTGCCTACCCTGAGACAAAGAACGAGAAGGGGCAGCCACGTACCAAGCTACTTCCCTATGACTATACAAAGCAAGACTGGTACACCTTGCCCTTCAACGCCGACTCTGCCATGTGGAGCGAGCCCTATACCGACATCGGAGGATCTGGCCTGCTGATCCACACCTACGGTCAGCCCATACATAACAGCAAGGGGGCTGTCATCGGCATCCTGACTGCAGACGTACACTTCAAGGATCTTGCCCAAAAGGAGGACACTGTCTATAACGATATCGACAGGCTGAACATCATCGGTTTCGTACTCCAACTGCTTGGCCTGCTGCTTATCATCTGGATCGTTTGGCGCTACGCCAAGAAATTCCGTGAGGTGAACCGTCTTATTGCGGAACAGGACATGCTGAGCAGGGAACTCCAGATAGCCAGCGACATCCAGAAGGCCATGCTTCCAAACGTTTCTTCTACCGAGGATGCCCGTCATCATCTTAATGTGGAAGAATGTCTTATTCCCGCCCCCGATGTGAGTGCTGATTTCTACGATTATTTCTATGTCGGCAAGAATATCGTGTTCTGTATCGGCGATGTACCGGGCAGCAATGTGAAAGCGGCCCTGATGATGTCTGTCACACGCAGTATCTTCCGCACATCGGCTACCGTGCAAGGCAAGGAGGGTACTCCATCGCCTGCTGCCATCGTTACATCAATGAACCATACCCTCTGCTCCATCAACCATAATCAGATGTTTGCCACGCTCTTTGTGGGCGTACTCAATCTTGACACGGCAAAACTGACATACAGCAATGCCGGCAATCCCGCCCCTGTGATGCTTAACTCATCCACGGGTGCCCACCTGCTGGAGACCGAGCCGAACGTTCCGGTTGGTGTCGTGGACGACTACGAATACACAGAACAAAGCATCACGCTGATTGATGACTTCACACTCTTCATCTATAATGATGGCCTGTACGAAACGGAGAACAGCTACAAGGAACCGTACGGTCAGAAACGTATGCTGACACGCCTGCACAACAGTGCCCTGAGCAATGACTCACCAAAAAAAATACTCTCCAAGATGCAGGAAGCACTGGAGAGTTTTCGCGGTGGAGCCGAACAGTCAGACGACGTACTGATGGTCACCTTCAAGACCGTCTGAATCAGGGATACCAGACGACTGCAGGGTCTTTTGCCCAATTGACGAACTTCGGATAGACATTCTTGATGCTCTCGCGCTCATCGGGCCACTTAAAGGTCGTTTCTACGAGAATCTTACAGGCTGGGCCTCCCTTGTCTGCATAGAGCGGAATCCATTCCGGTGCGTTCGGTTTTCCCTTGTTCACCTCAATTTTCACATCCTTGACAGATGAGAATGAGCCTGTAATCGAGAACGTGACAGGATCCTTTTTCGCACTTTTCAAGCCTTTCTTGTCTGCATTGGTATTCACCAGCACATTCTGGTCCACGTTGAACAACTTGTGAACTTCCAGGTTGTTGTCGCCGTTGATACGGAGTGGCAAGGTACCACCGGCAGCCTGAAGCACACAGTCGGCACCTGTATCTGTCAATTTCACATCCAGCACGATATCGTTGAAGTCGAAGTCTGAATTCTCCTTCACAGACAAGTCCTCTGCGATGACACGCCAAGTAGGCTCCGGCTCCTTCTCTGGCGTGACAATCTCCGGAAGCTTCTTCTGGTTAACCTCGACAATGGAGATGAGGATGTCATTGCAGTCATGGTCTGCGCCGTCCTCCAGACCTACGATATATGAGGTCGCGATATTGGATTCCTTTGTCTTCACCTTCGTTCCGTTGACAATGGCAAGACAAGGCTCACCGCTGGCATTCAGATACTTGTTGGTATAGGACGTAACGCCATTATTCTTCGTGTACAGCCCGAAACGATAGCCAGCCGGTATGTCGCCTGGCTCAATATGGAACTGCCGGCACCAAGTCTGTCCGTCACCCGTCGATTTCCATATCTCTTCGCCAAGGTCTGCCGCAGGTATCCTCTCACGCTCCTGGGAGTTGAAATAGCGGAAATAGCCTTCTTTGGACTGGTCTGTGGCAAAGGCGCCCACCAGTTTCACCTCCTTACGGTCACTGGTTTTCTGACCGTTGGGATTGTAGTAGTAATAGCCTATCTCCAGGTCAGACTTCGTGTCGGAAAAGAAAATGTCGAAATAGGTGTCACCAGTGGATACAAACTCGTAATTAGTCATCACAATGTCCGACTCCTTCACTTTCGTGTTCAGCGGCAGATAGCCGATGGTCTCTTTGTAGAAATCCTCAGTGAAGGCATCTGCATGTGCCTTGTCGAAATCATCGATAAAGAACCCTGCCTCCTGTCCACGGGTGGAGGCTTTCCTGGCTGTAGCATTGAAGCCCCAGTCCTGATCGGGATGGATCTCGCCACCAACGTATGACAAGAAAAGTTTGTCATAGGTTTCCCTGTCCACGTACGAAGAGTCATAAGGATCACTCTTCGAACAGCTCGTCCATGCGATACTGAGTACCGCCATGGTCAGCACAGTTAATAAAATCTTTTTCATATCTTATTGGTTTATGTAAATTACTCAAACACCTCAGACAATTTGAGGGAACTGCCGGCATCCTTGCCATGGGCAGCATCGGCATCTTCCTGCTTCCTAACCTGCTCGTCGCGGTGATTCTGCCACATCGTGTGGGCCTCTTCAATCTCCTTCAGCTTTTCCTCGCGCAACTGGTCGCGCTTCTCTTCATACTCCTTACGGACTTTCTCTAACGCATCTTTCACCTTGTCGGCATCCTCGGCAGGCTCACCCGCAAGATACATGGTCATCTTGGCACTCGAGTCGGCTATAGCCGCCTCCATCATCCCCTTGCACTCGTCGTAGAACAGGTCAACACCCTGCTTGAGCAAGTCGTAGCGCTCATCGTCAACCTCGGGCATGGTCAGCAGGATATACTCCACATCGCCTTCGGTCTCCTGACCGTCATCGTCGGCACCCGTCACATGAATGGTGTCGCGCTTCTGCTTAAACTCCGGGTGGACCATCGTAACGGCCTTTGCGATGTCGAGCATGTCTTCATCGACATTGGGAACCAGCATAAATTCATAGTCGTTCTTCTTGCCTATCATCGCCACATCCTCCAGTTTCTTCTGCTCACCCTCGATAGTGACAGACACCGGCAGCAGTGATGCCTCCTCAGCTTTCACGCATAGGTTCATGTAACGGAAGTTCAGCATGACCACATGGCCCACGAGCTTTTCCTGCAACACGTCAAACTGGGATAATACTGATCGTTTCATATCTGTTTTACTTCTTTATTTTACACCTTATTATATATATACTACTCCTTAGGAGCGTCCTCCGTCTTCAGTTTCGCACTCAGGCTGCCGCCGCCCGGCGCGCCGGGCACTGCAAATCCGTCGCTGATGTTGGGCGACTTGAACGATGTCTTCGCCTCCAGATTGTCGATGGCTGCCTTCGGAGCCTTCAGGTCGCCCTTGATCTCCGTCTTGCCGTTGATGGTGGTGTCGCCGTAGATCTGCGACTTGCTGCCACCTACCGATGCGTTGCCGCCACTAAGCTGTACCACAGCCTTGCCGTCGCCCTGCTGGATCTCGAGTGTATTGTCGGCAAAGCCGCCCACCTCTTCTGATACCACCTGCACCTTCTTGCTCTTGACATCCTTCGACTTGGCACCCACGTACATCTTCTCCGAGACGAGGGTCATGGTGCTGCCCTTGGCCAGCCCGCTGTCGGTCAGCTTCTCCTTGTCAACATCCATCGACTTCACGCTGACGGCCTTGGCGTTCAGGCTGATGCTGCCCGTAGCCTTGCCTTCCGTGTCGGCGGCCATGATGCTGTTCTTCTCGGCTCGTATGGATACGCTGCCGCCCGCTGTCAGGGTCTTGGCTTTCAGTTTGCCGTCGGCCACCTCATAATCGAGGGCTGCAACGGTGAAGTTCTTCGACCTCACAGTGACGTCGCCCTCGGCCTTATACTCGCCTTTGGTCAACTTGCCATTGTCGTCGCGCTCCAGATTAGAGGGATTGGCAGTGGAGATTTCCACGTTCTTGGCTGTAATCGACACCTTGCCGTCGGCTGCCAGGCCCTTCTCCTTCATCACACCTTCGGCCGTCTCATAATCTACCGACTGCAGGTCGATGTTCTTCGAGGCGATTGTCACCTGGCCTGTTGCCGAACGGTCCTTGCCGTCGGCCGACGACTTCAGCGTGGACAGCAGCACATTCTCAGCGCTGACGGAGAAGCTGCTCTGCTCCGCGAGCTTGCCCTTGTCGTCGAACATGGCCACGGCCATCTGCGGGGTGCGCACACTGATGCCTGCCTCCGGATTGGTGTGCATATTGCCGTCACCATCCACAGTGGACACATTGATGCTCTCAGCCTGCAGGGTCATCGAGGCACCCGTGGTCTTGGTCTTGAAGTCATCGCCACTCTTGATGGTCCCCTTCTCGGTCTCCAGGGCCTTCTTCGTGCGGTTGGCCTCAGCCAGACGGGAAACCGTTTGGATGAACTTCAACGTCGAGTCAAAGAGGGCAGGCAGGAGCATCTTCACATCCTCGTGGAGGGTGGTGATGTCGACGGTGTTCAGACGGCCTACGAGGGCATCCGTATCATTGAGCTTCTCCTCCTTGTCGAGCAGCTCCTTCAACTTCTTGAGACTGTTGTCCACACTCTTCTTATAGCCATCTGCCTGTTTCTCCATATCCTTGATATCCCCGGTAAGGCTTTTGACAGAGTCGTCTATCGTCTTCTTACGCTCCTCGCTCGACACGGTCGCATCTATCTGCAGGTTCTTGTCGGCATGGATATGCACACCACCCCTGCCTGCAGACGCGGGTATGCCCACAAACGCATCCTTGGAGTCACTGCCCTGCAAGACAATGTCACAAGCCTGAGAGACGATCCGCGACATCTCGCATACGACATTCTCCATCCCGTCGGTACCGGGATCGACGGCTTTCTGCACAATGCTGGGAGCCCGGCTGATGACCTGCCCCTCACTGCCCACACCTTCGAGCGACACCTCATTGCCCTTGACGGTCACGCGTCCGAATCCACCCAGGAGGTCGCCGCTGCGGTCTACGTTGCCGATGATGACCTCCGGAGCGGAAATCACGATGCGACGCTCGTCACGATAAAACTTACCCTGCTGAATCTCCTGAAAGATTTCGGTCTTCATCTTCTGGACAGCCGTCTTCTGCTTGTGAATCTCTTCGAGATCCTTCTGTACGCTGCTCTGGAACTGATCCATCAGCTTCTTCCATTCATCGAATATATAATCTGCCATAATTGTTCAATACTTTTTAATTATTATTACCCTCAACTGGCTCCTCTATATTTTCGCCTTCGGCATTACCTTGAACATTTTCATTTTGAAGTTCAACAAACGGTGCATCAATATTAAACAAGGCTCGCTTCACGTCACTCAAAATCTTGCTGACCTGCTTCTGTTCCTTGCCAAACAGATCGGAACTATTAATCGTGCCAGAGTTATAAGTGGAACTGATGCCGCCTATAACGCCGTCAGCATTGAGGGCGAGGGTCTTAGAACCGCCAAACAATATCTGACCGTCCTTGGCATTTCCCCACGAGTAGTATTCACAGGCAGGTGTCCAGAACTTCAGATTCTTCAAGGCATCCTGGGCTGTCTGTGCTAAGACACCCGACTCCTTGTTGAGGGTCTTCATTTCGTTGTACTGGAGTCCATTTACATAGGCTTCCCACGTCTCTTGATTAGCGTAAGCAGCATCATCTGCCGGTTTGACAGCCTCCGACTTGATTCCCCAACCTTCTGCGAGATTCAAAGCCACTTGGCGCTTCAGGGCTGTCTTACTGAAATTCAGTTGGTTATGGTCATCGAGTGGTAACAGATTCTTCCTGGCATCATCGTCGCTATAAGTATAGAAAGTAGACGTGCCACACATCTTCTTGGAGAAGGCTTTCTGCATGTCTTTCACGTAGGAAGCTGGCACATACTTGGTGAACGCATGGAACATGAATCCTATTTTCTCGTTAGCCTTTCCCTCACCGAGCGAAAGGCTTTGCAACTCCTTAATACTCTTCAGCAGGGCATTGGCAGCCTCAAGGACAGCAGCCTTTGCATCCTTGCGCATATCTACGACAGCCTTCTTGAGCGAATCGCCTTGTTTCTTGTTCAGAATAAGCAGGTTTCTGTTGCGCCCCAGTCCACCGGCATTATAGACTCTGGTGAGACAGGCTTGCGACACTGCGTTAGGATCGGTATCATCCACATTCTGGAATGCGAGGTCAGAACCATTTATTTCCGTGGTATCGGGATTCCACAGCTTGGCCTTGAGCTCTTCATAAGTCTTGCAGACCGTCGCATCGATCTGCGCGCCTTCTTGGCTGGAATATAGCTTCAGCTTGTGTACAGCCGTATTGTAAGCAATCTTCTTGGCCACACAGTTATTATAGGCCGTCTTGTAATTATCCACCATGGCATCGACAATCGGGCCCACGGAACTGATCAAGTCTACCATGACAGGTCCCATCTTCAGGGTACCCTGTGCTTTCAGGTTGGCCATAGCCTTCTTCTTCGGATCCTTGTAGAGCGAATCGGGGAAGCCTGCTGCGGTACCACCTGCCGACAGCTTCAGGAAGCGATTCGAAGTCACGGTCAGGGTGCCTTCCAGAGGCTTGAAGAATAGCTCCGTCATATTCCTCAGTATCGACAGGTCGACCACGTCGACGGCTTTCGAGAGAGCTTTCTTGAGCACAGCCTTCGAGATGTCCTCGGCCAGGCTGACCGCATTGAACTTCCAGCCATCGCCATAGGTAGAGATAAACTTGTTCTTGATGTTCGAGCCTGAAGTCAGGGTCAGGTTATTTCCCGCCTCAATGGACACGTTCTTGCCCTGTATCTTGATGTCACCATTAGGGGCACTGATGGTGATGCCGGTAAAGGCATTGATCTTCACATCGCCCCAGGCAGAGCTGACCGTCACATTACGACCGTCGGTAGAGCCCTTGATGCTCCAGATGCCATACTTGTCGCCTATTTCGATGCCGCCTTCTAAGAAGTTGCTGAGCTTCGCATCCTTCAGGAAGCCGAACGGCACAAAGCTGTGGATCAGCTTCAGGCCTGGACTCAGACTGGCGATGAACGCACCGGCACCATTGCCGGTCCCTTCATGCACCGTGACCGACTCCATGTTGGGGGCTGACAGCACCACCGATCCCGTCTTCAGGGGAAAAGGCACTTCGGAATTGACAGCACCAACGATATAGGGTCGCTCCACATTGCCATGCGCAAAATCTACCAACACCTTTTCTGCCTTATAATGCCGTCCGTGGATACCGGCTTTTTGACTACCGGCTGCGGAGGCAAAGTACAGCCACGGCGTAGCCGTCGAAACATCGATATTCTTCAAGTCCTCCTTCTTCTCCAAATCATCGAATTTCAAGCCGTCTAATTGCCAGGGATACTTCACACGCACTCGATTGTTGTTGTTTGGGTCGTCAGCATCCACCACAATGGCCACCTGCGGCCCGCTCTTCCTGACATGCCCCGCAGGGATGATGGTTGGATAGAACCTGTAGCCCTGGACCTTGGCTGTGGCCGTCACCCGGAACCTAATCGTGTTGGACTCGTAGCCCTTGATATAATATGTATTGTTCTTCTTGGTAAAGCTTTCCGGCTGGTAACCCTCCACCTCTGTTACAAGATACAACTTTCCATCGACGTTGATGATCTCTCCCAATTTCAGGTTTGGGAAGGCCGTGTCAAACTCGACAGTGATGACATCCTGCCCGGCCAACGTCTCCTTTTCCAGAATTTTTGCGTATTCTCCGGGATTGACTATCGGGGATATCTCGGAGAACTCGTTGTACTTGTTACCATCATAATGGAACTTGCCGTTCGTTTCGCTTTTTCTCTTATCGTTCTCGAAATACTCTTTATTTATTGGGGCATTCTTAAGGGCAACACGAGCCTCTGCCTGTTCCAAAGCCACCGCATCGTCAACGGCGGTATCGATCAGCCAGTTCTTGAGCGACTTGTTGTTGGCGAACAATGAACTTGCTTTACCAAACAAGTAGATATCGCCGTCTTTATCCATGTCACCAACATTTTTTATCGTACCTTTCACCACGTCGTATGTGTCCTTCTCAACTACACTGTTCAGAATGTTGTCGTCATAGGGGGCTTCGCCGAAATAGCCAGCGGGCCGCGACTGTGCAGAGTTCGTCGAACAAAGGTCACGGTATGTCAACTCCTCATAAGCAGGCAATGCTTTGGCGGTATCCAGGCTCTTGTCTTCGTAGCCGATATGCAGCTTGTCATCCTCAAAGTATAGAAACTCTCCCCAGCGGTTGGTCGTTCTGGCCAGAAAGTCATAGAAGCTCTCATTATACTGCACCAGGTAGGGGAAGATATGCTCTTGAACCAAAGTTGGTGTCTTCTGTTTATCCACCTTTACCAGCTGCTTCATATTGGAATAATCCAGCTGAACGGTCACGTTTTTTTTAGTGCCTTTCTCGTCATTCGTTAGATAGAAATTTTTCAGCATGCCCTCCCCTTTTCCTGAGCCACAGCAAATCTCCGAGGCCAACTTCTTAGAGACAAACGCATTGCAGGTGTTCTCCAGCGTCAGCAGCTTGTCGAGGCTATATATCTTCAGCGTGATATACATCTTGTCGCTAAACTTACGGGGAATCACCTCGTGTACATAATAGTTGGAACAGACATTTTGTTCATCACACTTCAGAGTGACGAACTTCTTGGAGAACAGTCTGTACACGTCTTCGTTCGGGATAAAGGCCCTGGTGGAAGTACTATTGATTTCTTCCGGAACGACCAGGATGTCCGCCTCAATCACGTTGGGGCTGTACATCTGTTTGTGGAAGCACAGGTGCTTGGGGGTGAACTCAAACACAAGGTCCTTCTTCTCATTTACCTTTATCCACGGAGAAGAGTCATTCGACCTCTGTTCGTAAGTGGTATTATACTTCAAACGGCCTCTGCTGATTGGTGTGGTACCGATGGTCATGGAAAGGTCACTGACTGACTTATTCTCCTTATCCACGCACCCCTCTACATTCAGGATGCTCAATTTCGTACTACTTTTTTTCGTTGCGTCTGCCATTGCCGTAAATTATTGAATGAATGTATTGATAAAATTCTTCTCTTTCCCCAGATAGATGGCCGATCGTACCAGCACCTTCACATTGAGCATCATCTGCTCGTCATGCCCTTCTTCATCCTTGGCACTGTGATAGGCCTCCTCCACTTCCACCACATAACCATTGACCACCATGCCGTCCTCGTAGTCGGCGAGACGATCGTTGGCACCGAATGTGACATTGAAAAGCAATGAGAAATCATAGTGATGATTCTGCCCCAGGGCAAAATAGAAGGCCTTGGCGTGGTAAGGTGAGTTAACCCTGACCTTAAAGTTCAGGATGACCGGCTCTGTAGGCCCATACACCTCGCCAGCACTGTTACGCTTATGCACACAGTCGTATGAGAATTTCTGTATGGTCAGACAATTCTCCCTCATGACACTCATCGGGTTCTCCAGAAAGTTTTCTGTGACAACCACCGCCTTTAACTCGTTGGAATATGTTAATGCCATAGTCTATCGTCTATAAAAAGTAATGTCGTCAACTTTGATCTGCTCGGCCATGATGCCGAGTTTGAGGATGCGGCGCCGTGAAGCGTCGATATCGTAATACTCAGAGAGGGTGAAGCACTTGCCGTCTTCAAAATAAATCACCTGTTCATCAGGTTGGTCGGACTTGCCCGTGTTGGACAGGCTGATCACGATGCGCCCACTTTGCTCACCTTGGGTGGCATACCACTCAAAGAGGTTCAGGTCCTCCTTACCGGGAGCCACCACACACACCTCCAAACGGTCGCACTGTGCATTCTGATCTGGACGGAACGCATTGTAGGGGTGTTCAAACACAAACCGGCAGTCAGCTACCAGATATTTCCTGGAGTAGCGCTTGATGTTGTTGTCACCGAATTCTAATACTGCTATTAATGCCATATTCTAGTTCTTTTTTAATTTTCACTGATGCAAATTTAAGGCATTTTCTCTTCCCGTCTAAGGATTCTGGCCTTTTTATGAGATAGTTGTTGCGACACAGCTGCCATCTTGCGACAACTGGCCGCCATCCGGTCTAATCATGTCGTGCCTCAAGCGTCTGGGTGATGCCTTGCTCACGGTGACAGATGCGCACCTCGATGCCGAATTTATCGTGGATATGCTCGGCCAAATGCTGGGCTGAATAGACGCTGCGATGCTGTCCGCCCGTACAGCCAAATGAGAACATCAGCGAGGTAAAGCCACGCTGGATATAGCGGCGCACATGGGCATCGGCCAGCTTATAGACCGAGTCCAGGAAGGTCAGTATCTCTCCGTCGTCCTCCAGGAAACGGATCACGGGTTCGTCAAGGCCTGTCAGTTTCTTATAAGGCTCATAGCGCCCAGGATTGTGGGTGCTGCGACAGTCGAACACGTAGCCGCCGCCATTGCCGCTCTCGTCCTCGGGGATGCCCTTGCCAAAGGAGAAGCTAAAGACCCTGACCACCAGCGGACCCTGCGCATCGTACTTCGAGAAGGTGGCCGGTCCGTCCTGCGGATGGGCATTATAGGGGTTCAGGTCTGTCGTCTTATAACCGTCGGCACGCTTCGCCATTGCCTCTACCTGACGATACTCAGGCAGTTCCGTCAACTGGCGCAGGATATCCATCAGATAGGGGTAGTGGAACCGCGTCGAGCTGGCAAGCAGCTCCCGCAGATTCTGAATGGCCGGGGGTATCGACTCGATGAAATGCTTCTTCTGTTCAAAATAGCCACGGAAGCCATAGGCGCCCAGCACCTGCAACGTACGGAAGAGCACGAAGAGCGACAGCCGGTTGGCAAAATGGCGCACCGGCGGCACCTCCGTATAGTTCTTAAGCGAGTTGTAGTATTCGTAGATCAGTTCGCGACGCAGCTTATGGGGATACTTGGCACTGGCCTGCCAGAGGAAGGAGGCAAGGTCATAGTAATAAGGGCCCTTGCGCCCGCCCTGATAGTCGATAAACCAGGGATTACCCTCATGGTCGAGCATCACGTTGCGGGCCTGGAAGTCGCGGTAGAGGAAACATTCCACTTCCGGCACGGGGTTGTCCTCATCGCAGGTGAGGTCCTTGGCAAAAAGCCTGAAGTCTGCCTCCAGCTTCAATTCATGGAAGTCCAGCTCAGTGGCCTTCAGGAAACAGTATTTGAAATAGTTGAGGTCGAAGAGTACACTGTTCTGATCAAACTCCGCCTGCGGATAGCAGTTAGTGTAGTCCAGGCCGCGGGCACCGCGTATCTGGATATTAGGCAACTCCCGGATCGTACGCTTCAGCAGTTCCTGTTCCCTCAGGGTGTAGCGACCGCCTGCCTCGCGCCCGCCTCTGATAGCGTCGAAGAGCGACGTACTCCCCAGGTCGGTCTGGAGGTAGCGCAGCTGATCGTCGCTCACAGCCAGTATCCTCGGCACAGGGAGCTTACGGCGCGAAAAATGCTCTGTCAGGTAGATGAAGGCATGATCCTCATCACGACTGGTACCAATGACACCGACGACAGTCTGTCCTTCCGTATCTGTCAGACGGAAATAAGTGCGGTTGCTGCCACCGCCGGGAATCTGCTGAATATTGGCTGGTTCAGCACCCTTCCATTGCGCGTATAGTTCTAGGAGTTTGTCCATATTGGTGGCAAAGGTAGTAATTTTCCCTGAGATTTAAAAAGAAATAAGTGAAAAAAAACCGATTGTCTCACGACAATCGGTTCCAAAAACAAACTACTTAAAAACTAATCTACTAAAACAAATCAAAAAAATATCTTTTAACTCTACGAATTCAATACTATTTTGCAAACGAGGTCTGTTCTCGTTCACGGTGCAAAGTTACGACGTTTTTGGATATATTCCAAGAAAAATTGAAGAAAAATGAGTTGTGTGCGCACAAAATTGCACAAAAAGGGGATGAACATTCAAGCTCATCCCCTCAATTGTTATCTTTAGTTTGCAAAATAGTACGTTCTCTGCAAACCTGTCCGACACTATGATTCTACATCATGCCACCCATGCCTGGAGCACCGCCCATCGGCATTGCCGGCTCCTTTTCTGGCTTGTCAACGATGAGGCATTCTGTGGTGAGGAACATACCGGCAATAGAAGCTGCGTTCTCCAGAGCCACACGAGCCACCTTGGCGGGATCGATGACACCGGCCTCGCGCAGGTCCTCATAGACATCTGTACGGGCGTTGAAGCCATAGTCGCCCTTGCCCTCACGCACCTTCTGTACGACGACGGCACCTTCCTGACCGCCGTTGAAGGCAATCTGGCGCAGCGGCTCCTCGATGGCACGACAGATGATGTTGATACCGGTCTGCTCGTCGGCATTGTCACCCTTCAGGTTAACCAAAGCCTCCTGGGCACGGATGTAGGTCGTACCACCACCGGCTACGACACCTTCCTCGATGGCAGCACGCGTAGCGCAGAGGGCATCATCGACACGATCCTTCTTCTCCTTCATCTCAACCTCTGAGTTAGCACCTACGTAGAGCACTGCCACGCCACCGGCCAACTTGGCCAGACGCTCCTGCAGCTTCTCCTTGTCGTAGGAAGAGGTGGTCACCTCGATCTCCTTCTTGATCTGGGCGATACGGTCCTGGATGGCCTGCTTGTCGCCGGCACCGTTCACGATGGTCGTGTTATCCTTGGATACTGTCACCTTGTCACAGGTACCGAGCATCTCGAGCGTAGCCTGCTCCAGCTTCAGACCCTTCTCCTCGCTGATGACGACGCCACCGGTCAGTGTGGCGATATCCTCGAGCATGGCCTTACGACGGTCGCCGAAGCCAGGAGCCTTCACGGCACAGATCTTCAGACCACCGCGCAGACGGTTCACGACGAGTGTGGTAAGTGCCTCTGAGTCAACATCCTCTGCGATCACGAGCAACGGGCGTCCGCTCTCGGCAGCCGGCTGCAGGATGGGCAGGAAGTCCTTGATGTTGGAGATCTTCTTGTCGTAGATCAGGATATACGGATTCTCCATCACGCACTCCATCTTTTCGCTGTCGGTGATGAAGTAGGCCGACAGATAACCGCGGTCGAACTGCATACCTTCTACCACACCGATGTGGGTGTCACGGCTCTTCGACTCCTCGATGGTGATCACACCGTCCTTCGATACCTTGCGCATGGCCTCGGCCAGCAGCTCACCGATCTCCTTGTCATTGTTGGCAGAGACGGTAGCCACCTGCTCGATCTTGTCGTAGTTGTCGCCCACCTGCTCTGCACTCTTGGCGATATGGTCGGTCACGGCCTTCACAGCCTTGTCGATACCGCGCTTCAGGTCCATGGGGTTGGCACCTGCGGTCACATTCTTCAGGCCCTCGGTCACGATGGCCTGTGTCAGGATGGTTGCTGTCGTCGTACCGTCACCGGCGTCATCGCCAGTCTTCGAGGCCACACTCTTCACGAGCTGTGCACCAGTGTTCTCAAACTTGTCCTCCAGCTCAATCTCCTTAGCCACGGTCACACCGTCCTTGGTAATCTGCGGAGCACCGAATTTCTTCTCGATCACGACGTTACGTCCCTTCGGGCCGAGTGTCACCTTTACTGCGTTAGCCAACTGATCAACGCCCTGCTTCAGCAGGTCGCGAGCCTCAATATTGAATTTAATATCCTTTGCCATAACTATAAACTATAAACTGTAAACTATAAACTGTAAACCGTAAACAAATTACTTCTCAATCACTGCGAGCACGTCGCTCTGGCGCATCATCAGATACTTGGTACCCTCGAACTCGAGCTCTGTGCCGCTATACTTGCCGTAAAGCACCTCGTCGCCCTCCTTGAGGATCATCTCCTCGTCTTTGGTTCCTTTACCTGTGGCTACGATCTTGCCATGGAGGGGCTTCTCCTTGGCTGTGTCGGGAATGATGATACCACCGATTTTCTCTTCTGCAGGTGCCGGCAATACCAGCACACGGTCTGCTAATGGTTTGATGTTCATAATACTTAATATTTTTTGAGTTATACCTTATTTATATAATAATAGGCGGAAAGGGTTACTCACCCAATCCGCCTATCAATCTGCCAAAACCGTGCCAACCTTTAGAGGTGTGCCAATTTGTCAGCGCTTTTTATTGTTGATGATGACATTCTTTACCTTAGTGTTCGCTATCACCGACTTGTCGAAGGCATCCTTCTCGTCGGTCACGT
>Ga0310691_10001674_pt1 | contig 32989 bp, 33 predicted proteins | sample 176DNAGHGlowgp2_FD_203887 | JGI IMG/M metagenome (GOLD analysis project Ga0310691, IMG submission 203887) | Sheep rumen microbial communities from Palmerston North, Manawatu-Wanganui, New Zealand - 1766 DNA GHGlow gp2 (v2) (version 2) | ecosystem: Host-associated > Mammals > Digestive system >... | reverse complement strand
TTCATGGAAGTTGAGACACCTATGCTCGTATCAAATGCAGGTGGTGCTGCAGCGCGTCCGTTCGAGACGCATTTCAACGCGCTGGATGAGGACCTGAAGCTTCGTATATCTCTCGAGCTTTACCTGAAGAGACTTATCGTAGGTGGTCTTGAAAGAGTTTACGAGATCGGTCGAGTATTCAGAAACGAGGGTGTTGATACACGTCACAATCCGGAATTCACGCTGATGGAGCTGTATCAGGCATATACCGACTATCACGGCATGATGGATCTGACCGAGAACATGTACCGCTACATTGCGCAGGAGGTGCTGGGCACCACGACCATCAGCTATAACGGCGTGGAGATGGATCTGGGAAAGCCCTTCGAACGGATCACCATGGTGGATGCCGTGAAGAAGTACAGCGGCGTGGATTGGAACGGGGTGAAGGATCTGGAGACTGCCCGCGCGCTGGCAAAGGAGCACCATATCGAATTTGAGGACTTCCATAAGAAGGGCGATATTCTGAACCTCTTCTTCGAAACGTACGTTGAGGAGCATCTCATCCAGCCCACCTTCGTTATGGATCATCCGGTAGAGATTTCTCCGCTTACCAAGAGAAAGCCGGATAACCCGGATTACGTGGAGCGTTTCGAGTTCTTCATGAACGGCTGGGAGATGGCAAACGCTTACTCAGAGCTTAACGATCCTATCGATCAGAGAGAAAGATTTGCGGCTCAGGATGCACTGGCAGACGCAGGTGATGAGGAAGCCAACCACACAGATGAGGACTTCCTGAATGCACTTGAAGTCGGTATGCCCCCGACAGGCGGTATCGGTTACGGAATTGACAGACTGGTCATGATCATGACCGACAGCCAGGCTATAAGAGATGTGCTGCTGTTCCCGACACTGAAGAGTATCTCAAATTGATCGTGTCCTTTGAGAACCGGAAAAGTCCATAGATAAGCGGTTTTCGGGCATATGATACGAAACTACAACGATCCTGAAGGCGGCAAAGGACAAGGACGGGTCTGTATGGCTTGAAGCCTTGAAAATAAAGGGTTTCAATGGATTCTTGAAGGGAATGCTGATTGTGGTAAAAATTGTGGTCAGATTTCCAAAACAGGGTTCCGTGTCCCGAGTCAAAAAGTGAATATAGGTTAAAGAGGAACAGCCTTTTTAGTAACAACAGGCACTTCGTTATCTGCTATAAAGCGGATGATGAAGTGCCTTTTCTTTTTGCTCTGAACCAACCTGCGCGGGTGAAGAGCAAAAGAAAATCTCAAAGACAAAAAGGAGACAAACACATGGCAAATAAGAAAGCAGTCCTGCCGGATCTCTCGCGGTACATGGAGGGACGGAAGCGTCATTTCATCACTTACTTCGAGGGCGCTGAAATGTATGGGATTCCGTATTACTCATTCGTGAGGCTGGCAAAGGAAGCGCAGGCGAATTACACGCTCAGGAAAACGGCGATAGTCGATAACGATGCGGTGGAGCGGTACCTTAAGGAACATCCGGAGGTACAGGAGAGGATAGATCAGGTCAGGAGGTTTGAGGAATGAAGAAAAGAACAAGAGACATAGACAGTCTTAAGACGATGGTTCAGAGCGATGGTAAGAAATTCGTGAGGCTGGATGAGGGGGCGGCTCTTTACTCTATAGGGCTGAATACCTTCAGGGATATTGCGAGGGATGCCGGGGCGATTTACAGGGTAAAACGGATTGTGCTGGTGAACACGCAGCTTATTGATGAATTTCTGGAAACATTCAGGGAAGAGGATTTCTGAAAGGGGTGAGCATATGGCTATTACGAATACAGAGGGAATGCTTCCGAGCGAAAAGGCGAAGCTCTATAAGAAGATGTACGGCACTATGAAAGTGGCGGGAAAGGTTCAGCTTGATGAAGCAGCCGGAAAGGCATCAAGGAAAAAGGCCAGTAAATCCGCAAAGGCAGAAAAGCCGATGCGGCTGGACGAAGAAATGGCGCTTCAGGTGGGCGAGAGCAGGAACCAGCTTCACAGGTACCTGCGACTTGCGGAGATCCTGCCGGAATTGCAGGAACTGGTGGACAGGAAAAGAATCGCCCTGGCTACGGCGGTGGATATCAGCTATATAGATATCCGGTATCAGCAGCTCATTTATCAGTATGTATCGGAGACCGGCACCATCACATCCTATCAGGTGGCAGCTCTGAGAAAATACATAGACGCTGAGGATACGATCACGAAGGATGCTTTTCAAAAGCTGATGAAGAGCCAGCTGACCGGCAGGGTGAGGGAAGAGAAGATCGTGCTGCGGCAGCAGGTGTTGAGGAAGTATTTTCCTGCGGAATACTCAACCGAGGATATGGAAAAGAAGATCATGGAGCTTGTCGAAGAATGGAGCAAAGGGGGTAATGCATGATGAAGAATAAAAGGAATTTGAAGGTTGTCAGCCAGTCGGGATATAAATATCGAGAGACACCGACGATCACCTTGAAGGGATTGTGGTTATCTGAGGCCGGGTTTCAGATCGGAGATTATGTCTCCATCACCTGCGAGGACGGCAGGATTGTTATTACGCCGGATGCAGAGAGGGCGGCGTTGGCTACGGCTGAGAAGGAATTTATGGACAGGGAGATGAAGGAGCTTCAGAAGAAGTTTCAGAAAGAAAAGGAACGGATCCACGCTCAGTTCGTTGCTGATGGCGGGGCTTCCTACGGAGAGGGGGCTGCCTATGTTTGATGCGAAGGAATTGGCAAGTCTGGATGACAGGTATTTTGTCATCATCTATCGGGATCCGTATGATGTCACGATACAGTCAAAGAACACAGGTCATTATTGGAGCCTGCATAATCCGGAATATCCTGTGTCCGGGCAGGTGATCATCTTTCATTCGCATCACACGGATAAGAGCGGACGGGTACCGTTTCACCTGCATGGACGGGCGAATAGCCTGCGACAGGCGGTGAGGTCAATTCAGAGGCATGATCGGTGGCAGATGCAGGGCAGACCGGAGAGCCAGAAAACGGCAGCAGGCGTATAACAAAATGGGGGCTGGGTCATTATGATCCAGCCCCTGTGCTGTTAAGCGGGTTGCATTATTACTCAGCGTTGTATTTTTCCTTAACCTCTTTGATACGCTTGATCTCATCACGGACTGTCCACTCGTTCATGTGGAGGATTTCCGCAATCCTCTTAGGTTTGTAGCCCGCCTCATAGAATTTGTTGATAGCTACGAGTCCTTTTTTACGGGCTTCGAGACGCTGATCGATTTCTTCTGACATGATATGTCCGAGAGCTTCGCCTTCAGTAGGATTATGGTCTGTCGCAACGTCGAAGCCTTCATCTCTCAATTCGTCCAGAGAGGCATGATCCTGATCGATCTTCCTCTTTTCAGCCTGTTCTCTCTTTTTCTGAGCCTTGAACATACGCTCCGAGATCATTCCTTCGTCGTACTTATCGAAAGGGCAGTCGAAGAGGTAACAAGGAACACGGAGATTGCCAACGGTCTGAAGTGTTACTCTGGAAATCTCGACTTCCGTATCCTTATGCTTCGGATTCCGATGAAAAGCACGCTCTGTACGTTCAAGCTCATAAGCATCCGCCCATTCCTCAAATACTACCTTTGCGAGAAAGCATCCTGCCGCCGCTGTGATCTTCCCGATTTTTACCGGAACCTCCTTATCTGTGCCGGGAAGTGTTACCTTTACTACATTGTCTTCATTGTTGCTGGTGTTGACCTGGTTAATGTTTTGCCTTGTTTCTGCCATTGTTTTTGCGCCTCCTTCGCGCTGTGTTGTGCTGCGGAGACGCGGGATAAGGGCAGAAAAAAGAGCGCACTGACCCATACCCGAAAGCTGAAACAATCGCTTGTCTCCGCGTTATCGAGTGATGAATCAGCACGCCAATGCGCCGATTTCTTATTGATGAGAACCGCCCGCCCTTGTGTTGGCGTATTACAGAGGATCCGGTATCCTCTCTTCGGGAGCGTTTGGTTTTCACCTGTTTACACCGCATATTTCCTGAAAAATTTCTTGTAATCAGGGGCTTTGACGGTGTATAATAATTAGGATTGAGTGGGAGTGAACCGAATTGATGCTAAATCAGATGGGATATAGAATCTGACCTATATCGGTTTTTTCGCTCTTTCCTAATCGTTGATTTGAGTATATATGAAGCAGGAAAAAAGTTCGGTGACGCTGATTGTGACTATTGCGGACAAAAATCGGACAAACCCGGACAAGTCGGACAAATGAAAAATGAGTCAATCAGAGAGGATGAAAATCATGGATTATAAGGAGTTTTGCGCTCCGTTTTATTATGAGGAGGAGAAGGCACTTAGCGGATTAAAGGGTGAAAAATCCCAAAGGAAGATTGGAGAATTCTTTGTCAGGCATTCTTTGGCAGAAGATAAGGCGAATGAATTACTGTCCTATTCTGATGATACATACAGAAGATGGTTCACCGGCGAGAGGAAAGTCCAGATCTGGAGTGACATTGCAGATTGTTTTGATGAGATAGGTTTTACGAAGGCGCTGGCAGTAAAGCTCAATGACAAGGCTCTTCCGAGGATATTTGAGGCATATGGGATAAGACTGGCGAAAACACAGGAACCTGATAAATATGTCCTTGCAGCCGCTATGGCGGAACAGTTTCTTGCTCTGGCAGAAGGGGGTGGAGAGGCTGAGAATATCCTGCACGATGCATATAAAAGATCACTGGTGCCGGAGGAACTCCCGGTATACATTGATGCTTCATATGATAAGTTTTGCAAGCTTAAGACGTTGCTATACACGAATGAAGAGCGTCCTTTTGATGAGTTTTTTGTGTGCAATACAGTCAGGACAGAAGAATACTATTTTAGAAAGAGGATGCGATCCTCTGATAAAGTCATAAAAGATGTAACTCTTGATAAGCTATTGGAGAAGGCCAGGTACTGTATCCTTATAGGGATGGGTGGGATTGGCAAATCCATGATGATGCGCCATCTTTTTCTGGAATCTGTAAAAGATTACAGGGCAAAGAAATCGGATCGAATCCCTATTATGGTGATCCTGCGTGAATACGGGGTGGAGACGCATGATTTGTTCGAGCTTGTGGTCAGGTCCGTAAAGAGGTTTGATGCGTCTATAGAGAAGACACAGGTAAATAAGCTCCTACTCCAAGGGAAATGCCAAATATTACTGGATGGTCTGGATGAAATCAAGTCTGTGGACATGGAAAGCTTCCTTTCCCAGTTGGATTATTTCAACGATCAGTATACAAATAATCAGGTAGTCATATCATCAAGGCGGTTTGCCTCTTTTGTCGGTCTGTCAAGATACCGGCTTCTTTGGATGGAAAGATTTTCGCAGGGGCAAGCGTTGGAACTGATTGACAAACTGAAATACTATGAGGAAGAGAGCAGGTTGAAAGAGCGATTCAAGAATAGACTCAAAACTGACCTGTTTGAAAGTCATGCGGAATTTGCTACGAATCCGCTTCTCCTTACTCTCATGTATATGAACTTTAGGATTTTCACAGATGTTCCTGAGAAACAGCATAAGTTCTATAGGCAGGCATACGAAACACTTTTACAGAGGCATGATGGCGATAAGCTGACGATGACAAGAGCCTTTCATAGTGTAAAGGATACATCGGATTTTACAGATGTGTTTGCAGAATTTTGTGCGAGATCATACCGCAAGGGTGATTATGAGTTTGACGATGATACATTTAAGCATTATTTTGAGATTCTGCATAGCACGGAGAAATTGGATCCGGCGATGATGAAGGTGGACAATTTCAAATTCGATGCGCTTCACAGTTCTTGTCTGATGTATGAGGAGGGTCAGAGGTATCATTTCCTGCACAGGTCGTTCCAAGAGTACTTTTTTGCGGAATACTATTCGAGACAGGATGATACTACTGTGATCAAATTGGGGCGGTCACTGCGGGAACCTGCTCAGAACAGATATGATGAGAGTGAAGCATTTAATATGCTATATGAGCTTGCGGCTGACAAAGTGGAAAGATTTATATTTCTTCCGTTCCTTGAGGAAATATACGAAGAGAGAAATAAGGAAAAATCGTATTGGACATTTCTGGCAAACGGTTATACGGGAATATCATACACGGTATATCATCGCGATGTCATTGAAAAAAGATATGGGCATGCCAGCCTGGCAAGTCATTCAACCGCACTTAATGCTCCGTCTACAGTAATCATGTATAAGATGCTTGAACTGACGGGGATAGAGCCACATTTTATTGCGGATTACGAGGGTAACGATGTCGAATATGAGGATAATATAGTAGGAGTTCTCCTGGCTCAGGAAATAAGGACAAAAGATGAGAAAGAGCGGAGGATTTCGGTGTTCAATCTTCCAATGGAGTTATACAGGGATACCAAGAGGTTTGAAAGAAGTGCTGTTTTCGACTTCTCGGATACGGACGAAGAGGGAAAGCCTATCATTGTAGGGTATGACTATGCAGTGAGATTTGACCTGGTTGTTGAGAATCCGGAAAAGTATTCCAAATTAAAAGTTTTGGTGGAAAGAGAAAACACAGAACTCAAACAGACATATAATCGGTTGAGCAAGTATTATACGGAGCTCAGGGAAAGATATAAAAACAGCGATGATCTGGATGATGATGATTTTTAACCGGAGGTAAGGAATGGGAGATTCAGAAAGACTTTATAGTGTGGAAGAGGTCGCAGACCACCTTAATGTGAGCCAGGATACAATAAGGGCCTGGATAAAAAAGGGTGTGATACCGTTTTACAAGGTAGGCCGCAGATACAAATTTAATATGTCTGAAATCGACGAATGGGTTAAGAGCGGCCAGAGCGCCGATGCAGACAAATAATGGAGGTAGCAGCTATGGCTGATAATAAAAAGGAGCAGGAGCGGGAAGAACTTCACCGCGCGATATGGGCGATTGCTGATGAGCTTCGTGGAGCTGTAGATGGATGGGACTTCAAGAACTATGTGCTTGGTTCCATGTTCTACCGGTATATTTCTGAGAATCTTACAAATTATATCAACCGTGGAGAGCGCGAAGCAGGAAATCTGAATTTTGACTATGCAAAGATGTCAGATGAGGACGCGGAAGAAGCAAGAGATGGTCTGGTGGAAGAAAAGGGATTCTTTATTCTTCCAAGTGAGCTCTTTACGAATGTAAGGGCGAAGGCCAGTATGGATCCCAATCTCAATGAGACACTTGAAAAGGTATTCCGACATATAGAGGAATCTGCAAAAGGAAGTCAATCTGAGGGGAGTTTTGCAGGACTGTTTGATGACTTTGATGTAAACAGCAATAAGTTGGGAAGTACAGTTGCTAAAAGGAATGAACGTTTAGCAAAACTTCTGGACGGTATTGCTGTTATGAGATTGGGTTCAGTGGATGAGCATGATATAGATGCTTTCGGAGATGCATATGAGTATCTAATGACTATGTATGCATCGAATGCCGGAAAGTCCGGGGGAGAATTCTTTACACCTGCGGATGTATCAGAACTGCTGACAAGACTTGGTACAGTAGGAAAAAAGAAGGTAAATAAGGTATATGATCCGGCATGCGGTTCCGGTTCGCTTCTGTTGAAGGCTGTCAAGATCCTTGGAAAAGACGCAGTGGAGATCGGATTCTTTGGACAGGAAATAAATATCACGACATATAATCTCTGCCGTATCAATATGTTCCTTCATGATATTGGATTTGATAAGTTTGATGTGGAATGTGAGGATACGCTGATCAATCCGCAGCATTGGGATGATGAGCCGTTTGAGCTGATTGTCTCAAATCCACCGTACTCTATTAAATGGGCGGGCGATGATAATCCGTTACTTATCAATGATCCGAGATTTGCGCCTGCAGGTGTACTGGCACCCAAGAGCAAGGCGGATATGGCATTTATCATGCATTCACTTTCATGGCTGGCACCGAATGGTGTGGCAGCTATTGTTTGCTTTCCCGGAATTATGTACAGAGGTGGAGCGGAGCAGAAGATCAGGAAATATCTGATTGATAACAACTATGTGGACTGTGTGATACAGCTTCCAAGTAATCTTTTCTTTGGAACACCAATTGCAACATGTATCATGGTGATGAAAAAGGGGAAAGCTGATAACAAGGTTTTATTTATTGATGCAACAAATGAGTGCATTAAAGTTACAAATAATAACAAGCTGACGCAAAACAACATCCAGCGAATAATGGATGCGTTTACCAAACGAGAGGATATAGAGTATTTCTGTCATCTGGCATCGTATGATGAAGTGGCAGAACAAAACTATAATCTGTCTGTAAGTTCTTATGTTGAGGCAGAGGATACCAGAGAAAAGGTGGATATCGTAAAACTAAACGCTGAAATTAAAGAGATCGTTGCCCGGGAACAGGTTCTGAGGGATGAGATTGACAAGATCATCGCGGAGATCGAAGGAGGGCAGGAAGGATGAGTAGCCTTATCAAAACAGATACCAAATACAGAAATTGGATAAAGGATGTATCAAAGCGCTTCCGGCAGAGCCAGCTGAAAGCGGCTGTTAAGGTAAACAGTGAAATGCTGCGGTTTTACTGGGGACTTGGAAGAGATATTGCTGAAATGAGTGCGGAAGCCGGATATGGTTCTGGTTTTTATAAATCCGTAAGTAGTGATCTGAAAGATGTTTTTCCTGACATCAGATCATTTTCAACGACCAATCTGAAATATATGCGGTATTTTTATGAGATGTATCCTTCGGTACCTGAAAATCGTCAACAGCTTGTTGATGCATCCGGGGATATTGAGAATCGTCAACAGGCTGTTGACGATTTTGATGCAATATTTCAAATACCGTGGGGACATCATGTTCAGATCCTCGGAAAATGCAAGGGGAATCCTGAGAAAGCCTTATTCTATGTGAAGAAGACTCTGGAAAACAACTGGTCAAGAGCGGTGCTTATGAATTTCCTGGACACGGATCTATATGAGCGACAGGGAAAAGCTATTACCAATTTCAGTCTGACGCTTCCGGAGGATCAGAGTGAGCTTGCGCAGGCGCTTACGAAGGATCCGTATAATTTTGACTTTATTTCTATACGGGAAAAATATAATGAAAAAGAGCTTAAAGATGCACTGTTGGCCAATGTAGAGAGTTTCATTATGGAGCTGGGAAGTGGTTTCGCCTACGCCGGACGGGAGGTGGAACTGAATATTGGAAAGACAGAGAATTATGTTGATCTGCTTTTCTATAATTATAAGCTGCATTGTTTCTTTGTGGTTGAAGTAAAAATCGGAGAGTTCCAGTCAGGGGATATGGGACAGCTTGGAACCTATATGGTTGCAGTAAACCATCAGATGAAGGGGGAAAAGGACGGACCGACAATGGGGCTTATCATCTGTAAGCATAAGGATAATGTAAAAGCCCAGTATGCATTGGAGGCCAGCAGCCAGCCAATGGGTATTGCGGTTTATGACATCAATAAATTTCTTCCGGAGGATTACAGATCGTCCCTGCCAACAATAGAAGAAATTGAGGCGGAATTGAGCGATAAAGGAGGGCAGGACGATGAGTAAGCTGGATGAACTGATTGCTGAGTTGTGCCCGGATGGGGTGGAATACTTTAACTTGAAGGATGTTTCAAACTACGCAAAAGAAAGAATAGATGCGTCGTTGGTGAATGAGAATAATTATGTTGGGGTGGAAAATCTGCTACAGAATAAAGCAGGGGTTACTACAGCGAGTTCTGTTCCTTCTGAGGGAAGTGCGATTGCATTTCACGAGGGAGATATCTTGATAGGAAATATCAGACCTTATTTAAGGAAAATATGGATAGCAGATAAGGACGGAGGTACTAATGGAGATGTTCTTACCATTGTTATAAAAGATAGAAGAAGAATTATGCCTAAGTACCTGTATTATGTTCTTTCCTCTGAATCATTTTTTATTTATGATGTTCAGAATTCTAAGGGCGCAAAAATGCCTCGTGGAGATAAAAAAGCGGTTATGAGCTACAGGTTCCCTGCACCTCCACTGGAGGTGCAGCGTGAAATTGTCCATATTTTGGACGATTTCACGCTCCTTTCAGCGGAGCTTTCAGCGGAGCTTTCAGCTCGCAGAAAGCAATATGAATATTACCGGGATACATTACTTGATTTTGACAAAGAGATTCCCAAGGTGACCTTAAAAGAGATTGCTACGGATATGTACAGAGGATCCGGGATCAAAAGAGATCAGGTAACCGAGGAAGGCATACCGTGCGTCCGTTATGGTGAGATATATACAACATATAATACGTGGTTTACGGATTGTGTCTCCCATACGCAGCTGGAATATGTCCCTTCGCCAAAATACTTTGGTCACGGGGATATCCTGTTTGCGATAACCGGTGAAAGTGTGGAGGATATCGCAAAATCCGTAGTGTATCTTGGAGATGAAGAATGCCTTGCCGGTGGGGATATCGTTGTGATGAAGCATAATCAGAATCCGAGATATATGGCTCATGTTTTGTCCACCACATATGCCAGGGAGCAGAAGAGTCGCGGCAAAGTGAAAAGCAAGGTGGTTCATTCAAATGTTCCATCGATCGAGAGTATAGAAATCCCGCTTCCATCGTTGGATGTGCAGGAAAGATATGCGGATGTCCTGGATAATTTTGAAAGAATCTGTAATGATCTGAATATTGGGCTTCCGGCAGAAATAGATGCTCGTCAAAAACAGTATGAATATTATAGAGATTTGCTCTTGACATTTGCTGAGACCGGAAGCAGCATCTTGACAGACAGACAGACAGACAGACAGACAGACAGACAGACAGACAGACAGACAGACAGGCTGAAATAAGGCTTATTCAGTATGTTTTTGGATATGCAAATATTGAGCTCCGGGATATTGCGACTGTTACCAGAGGCGGAAACTTCCAAAAGAAAGATTTTGTAGACAGTGGTTATCCCTGCATTCATTATGGACAGATGTATACGCATTTCGGTGTAGCGGCAACTGAGGTCATCAAGTATCTGAATGAAGATGTGTATAACAAATCGAAACATGCTGTTCAGAACGACATTGTGATGGCGGTGACCAGTGAGAATGTGGAGGATGTATGTTCTTGCACTGCCTGGATGGGAGAGGATGAAATTGCTGTGAGCGGACATACAGCGATCATCCATCATAATCAGAATGCGAAGTATTTAAGCTACTATTTCCATACGGAACATTTCTTCAGGCAAAAGAAGAAGCTGGCACACGGAACGAAAGTAATAGAAGTTACGCCGGATAAATTGCTGGATATTATTATCCCTTTACCGTCTGAGAAAGAGCAGGATCGTATCGTTGGAATACTGGACAGATTTGATTCCTTAAGTACAAGCATAGAAGAAGGCATTCCGGCTGAGATAGAGGCAAGACAGAAGCAGTACGAATATTACAGAGACAGGCTTTTGGATTTTAAGGAAAAAGAATAACAGGAGGATGCGGCATGTCATATTTTAATATCGTCGCACAGACAAATGAGAATACGGTTGTTACTGAATATGAGCCAATGAAACAGCGTTCAGAACAGTATCAAAGCGAGGCTGCTCTGGAAAAAGAATTTATCCGTATGCTTGGAGAGCAGGGATATACCTATCTTCCGATCCATTCTGAAAATGAATTGATTGCCAATCTGCGCGAACGGTTGGAAGAGCTGAACAAGTACAAGTTTTCTGATTCAGAGTGGGAGCGGTTTTTTAAAGATTGCATCGCCAATCCCAATGAGCACATCGTGGAGAAGACCACGAAGATCCAGGAGGATTTTGTGCAGGTCTTGAAACGTGATGATTCTATGACGAAGAATATCACCCTCATTGACCGCAAGAATATTCATAACAATCGGCTGCAGGTTATCAACCAGTATGTTCTGGGCAAAGGGGAAGGTGCCAAGTATGATAACCGGTATGATGTGACGATTCTTGTCAATGGTTTGCCGCTCGTACATATTGAGCTTAAACGGAGAGGCATTCCGATCAGGGAGGCTTTTAATCAGATTGACCGGTACCAGAGGGATTCTTTTTGGGCTGGCAGTGGATTATATGAGTATGTGCAGATATTTGTTATCAGTAATGGTACAAATACAAAGTACTATTCCAACAGCACAAGATTCAATGCCATAAAGGATGCTGCATCCGGGAAACTGAAGAAGGAAAAGACAAGCAACAGCTTTGAATTTACTTCATTCTGGGCAGATGCGAATAATCAGATTATCCCTGATCTGATTGATTTTACAAAGACTTTCTTTGCAAAGCATACGCTTTTAAATATCCTGACAAAGTATTGTGTGTTTACATCAGAAAATATGCTGATGGTTATGAGGCCATATCAGATTACGGCTACGGAGCGAATTATCAACCGTATCGAGATAGCGCATAATTATAAGAAATATGGTGATATTGCTAGCGGTGGATATATCTGGCATACAACAGGATCCGGGAAAACTCTTACATCTTTTAAGACGGCTCGTATCGCATCCACGTTAGATTTTGTAGATAAGGTTCTGTTTGTGGTAGACCGTAAGGATCTGGATTACCAGACAATGAAAGAGTATGACCGATTTGAAAAGGGAGCGGCAAACAGCAATACTTCCACGGCAATTCTTCAGAGGCAGCTGGCAGATAGTAAGTCACATATTATCATAACGACTATACAGAAGCTTTCGAACTTTATCAAGAAGAACAAGGAACACGATGTTTATAATAAGCAGATCGTCATAATATTTGACGAATGTCACCGCAGTCAGTTTGGTGATATGCATGCAGCTATCGTCCGGTATTTTAAGAAGTATTATATGTTTGGGTTTACAGGTACGCCTATTTTTCCGGTCAATGCCGGTGGAAGCGTAAAGAATCCGAACTATGCCACAACGGAGCAGACATTTGGAGATCAGCTTCATGCCTATACCATAGTAGATGCCATAAACGATAAGAATGTACTTCCTTTCAGGGTGGATTACATCAAGACGATGGATACCGATGCGGATATCGATGATGAAGAGGTATGGGATATCGACCGTAAGAAGGCATTTGAAGCACCTGAAAGAATATCGCTTGTGGCGAATTATATTATGGATCACTTTGACCAGAAGACATACCGTGGCGATAAGACTTATGTTTTCAATGCGTTGACCAATATACAGGAAGTGGCTTCCGCAGACCGCGGCAAGGTGGAGGAAATTAAGAAGAAGCAACGCCTTTCCGGCTTCAATTCGATATTTGCAGTAGCGTCAGTACCGATGGCTAAGCTGTATTATGATGAATTCCGAAAGATCATGAAAAATGATCCGACGAAGCAGCTTAAAATCGCCGTCATATACAGCTATGCAGCGAATGAGGAGGAAGCTGACGGTATTCTCGAAGAGGAAAATTCAGAGGATACATCCGCACTCGATCAGAACGCCAGGGATTTCCTTGAAAGTGCGATTCAGGATTACAATCTTATGTTCCATACGAATTATGATACGTCTGGCGATAAGTTCCAGAACTATTATAAGGATGTCTCCCTTCGGATGAAAAATAAAGAACTGGATCTGCTTATAGTGGTGAATATGTTCCTGACCGGATTTGATGCTACTACGTTGAATACGCTGTGGGTGGATAAGAATCTGAAGATGCATGGACTTATCCAGGCATTCTCCCGGACAAACCGTATCCTGAACAGTATAAAGACTTTTGGAAATATTGTATGCTTCCGCAATCTTCAAAAGAGGGTGGATGCCGCAATATCATTGTTCGGTGATAAAAATGCCGGTGGAATAGTCCTTATGCAGAGCTTCAAGGATTATTACTACGGATATGAGTCCGTGGATGGGAAGCCGATGCCCGGGTATGTGGATATGATCGAGGAGCTGTTGTCTAAGTTCCCGGTGGATCAGCCTCAGATCGTTGGAGAGCAGAACCAGAAAGATTTTATCGCATTGTTTGGAGCGATACTCCGCATGAGGAACCTGCTGGTGTCGTTTGATGATTTCGCGGGGAAAGAGATTATCAGTGAGCGAGACCTTCAGGATTATCTTGGTAAGTATCAGGATCTGCGTGATGAATGGAAACGCAAGAGGGAATCCGGAGAAAGCACGGATATTACGGATGATATCGTATTTGAAATAGAGCTGATAAAGCAGATTGAGATCAATATTGATTATATCCTCATGTTGGTAAAGAAATACCATGACAGCCACGGTGAGGATAAGGAGCTGCTTGTTACGATCCGCAAGGCGGTTGATGCCAGTCCTGAGCTTCGCAGTAAGAAAGCTCTTATAGAATCCTTTATTGCCGGTGTTAATGATATCGAAGATGTTATGGATGTCTGGCATGACTATGTAGTGGAGATGAAGGAAAAGGATCTTACAATCATCATTGAAGAAGAGCGATTAAAGCCTGATGAAACAAGAGAATACATAGAAAGATCCTTCAGAGATGATGAGTTGAAGACCATTGGCACAGATATTGATAAGATTATGCCGCCGGTATCACGATTTGGTGGTGCAGGAAGGGATAAAAAGAAGGAAGCACTTATCAGAAGATTGATGGCATATTTTGAGAAGTTCAGAGGATTGATATAATAACAAGGGCGACTCCACAGCGGAGCCGCCTTTTATCTTAGGTATCCTTCTGGTAGCACCGGCAGGTATATCCATCAGCCCTCAGACAGATCCCCGGCAGCCATGGCGGGGTCTGTCCCATGATGGTGCGGATCTTCTGCAGGTCTTCATCCGTAAGGCATTCGATGATCAGTTCGTCGTGGACATGTCCGACAATGCGGTAATCTCTGAGGTTTTTCATGGCGTAGCAGAGGATGTCGCGGCTGATGGCCTGTACGATGTTCTCCACGAATTTCGGACCGTAGGATTCGATACGGCTCCATTTCTTTGCGGTATCCGTGCCATAGTAGGTGACGGATTCGGTGCAGTACTGGTTGAGAGCCATTTTCGGTTTCACATAGGAGAGCCGCCTGCCGGAAGGGAGCTTTATTAAAAGCATTCCGGATTTCCAGATGAACTCGACTCTTCCGACTTTCGAGGGAAGATGCTGCTTTACAGCGGTTTTCACTGCCTTGTCTACATCCCACCAATACCGGACAATCCGTGGATTGGCTTCACGCCAGGAATCCACAAGGGGCTGCAGTTCTTCTTCAGTAAGTCCCATTTCAAGAGCTCCCATGGATTTCAGGGCACCGGTGGATCCACCGTAGCCCAGAGCCAGCTCCGCAATCTTGCCCTTCTGCCTGAGATGACCGTTGATCCCGTGTTTTACGACAGGAACCTTGAACATTTTTGATGCGGATTCGCAGTAGATATCGCCGTTGTTCTCAAATACCTGTGAACGCCACTTCTCACCTGCCAGATGCGACAACACTCTGGCTTCGATGGCGGCAAAGTCACTTACGATATATATCATTCCCGGTTTCGGAATAAAAGCAGCGCGGATCAGCTGGCTTAAAATATCAGGAACATTTTTATAGAGCATATCCATCATTTCATCATCGCCTGTCTTTACCAGAGAGCGTGCGGATTCAAGCTCTGGAATCTTATTCTGGGGAAGGTTCTGCAGCTGGATCAGCCTTCCGGCCCAGCGTCCGCTGCGGTTTGCGCCGTAGAAGAAAAACATACCCCTGCATCTGCCGTCTTTGCATACGCTGTTTATCATGGCGATATATTTCTTGACGGAGCTCTTTGCCAGCATCTGCCGAAGTGTCAGTACTTCCTTAAGTTCGGGCGGCGTGTCCGGATCCTTTATGGCGGCAGCGATATGTTTCTTATCCAGCGACTCCATGGAAAGACCGTGATCGGAGAACCAGTCGTTGAGCTGCATCACGCTGTTCGGGTTTTCAAGCCCGGTGATATCCTGCATCTTTTTGGTGAGATGGTCTTTTGTTACCGCATCCAGACGGATCGCCTGTTCTACAAATTCATTATCGATCATGATGCCGCGGTCATTTATTTCCTGATCGAGATGATATTCCTCCCAAACGCTTTCGGGAACGGGATATTTCCTGAGGCGGTTATGGATCGATACTTCCACCTCCACGTCACGCTTATTATATTTTTTGAAGAGTTCCCATTTCTCAGGCGCATCTGTGGGAAGGTTTCTTGTCCTGCCGCCGTTTGTATGTGTCGGTTTGCAGGGCTTGCAGAAATATGTGATGAGCTCTTTGCCTTCCTTCATTTTCTGTTCATCAAGACCGAGTGCGGCTCCTGCCTTTTCAAGGGAGAGGGGAAGACCGTTATATGCGGATAATACGAGATCGCAGTACCAGGACTCCGGACGGAGATAATCCGTGCGGGATTCTTCCTGTGATACACCTTCCGCAAATATATCCGGGTAGTTGCGCTGAAGATATCTGGAAAGGCAGATGCGCTCGAAGCTTGCATTGAATGCCCATTTTTTCACATTATCATCAGCAAGTGCCTTCAGGATCCCATCCGGGATTGTTTCGCCGGACGCAAGATCATATACATTGACGGGGCCTGCATTTACAGATACTCCGAAGAGAAGGATCTCAAAAGCAGAAGACTCCGAATAGCGGTATACGCCGCATTTTAAGAGATCAATATCTGAGAAGGTCTCGATATCGATCGACATTGAGGCTATTTTGTTCATCGTTTGCCCTCCGTGAGAAAAAGGACGGCGGAAAGCTCCGCCGCCCCGTGTGAATGGTTACTGTATGTCAGTTCAGGAAGCCGTCGTCATCATCATCGTCGTCATCTTCCCCGAAGGAATCAGCCGTGATGTAAGCACCGCCGAGAGGCTCACCGTCACGTACCTTCTTAAGCCCCTGGAAACCGGCAGCGATACCCTTGTTGCCGTTTACATTGTAGGCGTAGAAGTTGATCATAACCTTGGCGTAGATACCGCTGTAAAGCTCGGAACTGTCGATGATCTCATTGCCTGCGGCATCGAAGCACTTAGGCTTGCGGATGCTGTTGGCGTTAATAAACCATGCGTTTGCATAGGCAGGATCTTCAGGTCTGTCCTGATCGCCATCCCTTAAGGGAGTCTTGATGGATGAGAGGGGAGGAACGGTCTTGCCGCTTCCGCGAAGCTTCCCTTCGCCCTCTTCATAGGCAGCCTTGATCGCCGCCTTAATCTTTTCATAGGTCACCACATCATCCTTGGGAATGATAAAGGATCCGCTGAACTTAGGCGTGCCGCCGCCCATAGGCTCCTTTGCCTCACTGGCACATAAGTAGCTGCAACGGGTGTTCTTTCCTGTTACAACTGTGGTTAAAGCAGAAACAACTTTGTTCTTCATAATCTTATTCTCCTTCTTCTGTCTCAAAATCACTACTTGTTACGTTTACATACTCCGGGCGCTTGTCCGATTCGGGGACTAACACCGGTTTTCCTTTCGGTCTCTCGATAAGACCGGACAGCAGTTCTTCAAATCTCTTCTTGCCAAGCTCTTTGGTGAGGGCGGTAATGCCCTTAACCTTCTTCTCATAGGGATCACATCCGGCTTCGGTAAGAACCGTGGCTACGGCAGCTTCATCCGTATATTTCCTGTTCGCCTTGCCCTCTACAACCTTGAAACCGTTAAAGCGTGTGCCGGACAGTGCCTTGTTCAGTGCATAGTCCTTTATGTCCGATGCCCATGCTGTAAGGTTGTCGATGGCAGGAAGGATGAGAGCTATTTCGTCATCTGTAAGAAGTTCAGGCTCCTCGAATTCGTATTTCATCAGCTTCATCTCTTCCTCTGCCCTGGCCCTGCAGGTGTCCTTTACCCTGCAGAAGGTGCAGTGATCGCCGGGGTTGAAATCGCCCTCGCCCTTTAATGCCAGCTGTGCAGCCGGTGCAAGCACCTCATCCGCCCACATAAGCAGATCGTCCTTTGTGGTTTCCCAGGTGCAGACGTTTTCCCTGCGGGGCTGGTAGATAGAAAGCTTGATGCGGTCTATCTGATAAATGCCCTCGAAGGTGTCCAGCGCGGCTGCGGCGTAACACATGAGCTGGCTGTTGTTTTCCGCTGCTACAGGGATTCCGACTCCGTATTTGTAGTCGATGATATGAAGCAGCCCGTCCGCTATGATCACGCAATCGCCGGTTCCGAATCCTTCAGGTACCCATCTGGAATAGTCCAGCCTCTGCTCGATGCCTATATAAGGATCGGGGGAGAGGGATTTGGCTTCTTCAATCTGTTCCATAACGAAATCCCGGTAGCCTTCCGCACATTCCTGCATTTCCTGGCCGTACCATGTGAGGTCAGGAGTTGGATCACGGGATTTTCTCCTGAGTGCCTGCTTCAGCAGATGCTCGCATAATGCGTGGGCATCGGTTCCCTGCGCTGCATAGGGGCTTCCCTTGTCATCAGCCTGCATGTTGAGGATTGCCGATCTGGTACAGGCGATCCATCTTTCGCTGGAAGATGCGGGAAGCCTTGCGTGTGCTCTTCTTCCCATTACCATTCCCTCGCTTTCGTGATGATCTCTGCGAAAAGCTCAGGATGCGCTTCGATGTCGCTTAAGCAGGAGAGGTTGTATTCCTTAAGAAGATCCTTTACCTGCTGTCTGCATCCATTCGCCGCCTTTTCTGCCAGAGTGCTGCGGACGGTTTCAAATTCGATCTTTTCCGCCGGTTCCGCTGCAGGGGCTTCTGCCGTCTCTTCCTTTACCGGTGCGGCTTCCTTGGCCTTTGCTTTCTCAGCTTTCTTTGCTGGCTCCTTCTTTTCCGCTTCGGGAGCGTCCTGCATGAGCTTTGCGAGTTCCGTGAAATCCGCCGCTATGCGGTTAAGGATGGTTACAATTTCTTTCTCTTTCATCGCATTTCTCCTTATTCTGTTTTCTTGTTTTCTGGTTACCGGGACAGCCCCGGCTCAGCTCTTGTCCTGTTCATCTGCTTTGTCTCCTTTTTGCCTTTCACTACAAGCACCGCCGGTTTGAAAAGCTTTTTGGGTGCTGTGGTGAATTTTTTTTGTTCAAGCGGTTTTTCTTACCTGCTCACAACAAGCACCGCCGGTTTTGATGAACTTTTGGGTGGTAAGAGGAATTTTTTTTGGAGACGAAGTTTTGCTTATAAAAGGAAGAAACAGTTTTTTTTGAGTGCATTACCCAAAAACGGACTGAAAACGGCGGTGCTTGTTGTGGAGGCGATGAGCTTCCGGTCACATTGGCAAAGCACATAAGAAAGCGAGGTTCATTATGAAGAAGTTGAAAATCATACCTATGAGAAGCTGCAGAAAGATCATCAGCAATGGTGAATGCGGCGTTTCAGTAGAAATCGGGTCAGCCGGGTTCGGCGGTCCGGATGAGAACAGCCAGGCATACCTTAAGGTTTCTGATCTGGGAGCCGGATTCAGGGGAAAGGTGATCCGGAATGAAGATGGTGAGCTTGATTCCCTAGAGCTTTCCATCCATGGAGATGACGGGATCATCATGCTGATGGATGCCCTTGATTTTGCGACAAAAGCGCTGGTTCAGCAGGCTGTGGAGGAGGAATGAGCATGGAACTGAAATTCAACAGATGTGATTTTGCCGGAAGGCAAAAGAACTGTGTTTACGGAACGCCGGTCACGGTAACGGACGCGGCGGGCATGGCGGCTTTGGCCGCCTATGACCATGTGTGTGCTGAATATAAGAACAATTACAGGTCAAATGACAACTTCCTGTCCTCAAATCTGATTCCGATGGACTGTGATAACGATCATTCGGAAAAACAGGCAGACTGGATCACGCCTGAGATGGTGGATGAGGAATTTGAGGATGTACCGCACGTGATCGTGCCGTCCAGACACAATATGAAGGAAAAAGACGGGAAGTCAGCGAGACCGAGGTTTCATGTGTATTTCCTTTGTTCGGAATATACGGATGCGGATGCTTATGCGGAACTTAAGGTTGCGCTTCAGAAGAAATATCCGTTCTTTGATGACAATGCGCTGGGAGCGGCGCGCTTCATATACGGAAGCAAGGTGGATGAGTCCGAGATCATCTGGCATGAAGGAACAAAGATGCTGGATGAGTTTCTTGCGGAACAGGTTCCGGCAGCGGAAACATACACCATACCGCAGGGGCAGAGAAACGGCACCATGAGCCGCTTTGCCGGAAGGGTGGTTAAGAGATACGGCGTGTCGGATGAAGCGAAGGCGATATTCCTGGATGAGGCTGAAAAGTGCGATCCTCCCCTGGACGATGCAGAACTGGAAAGGATATGGGGCAGTGCTGCTAAGTTTGCAAAGAAGGTGTCAAAGAGCCCGGGGTATGTGCCGCCGGATCAGTATAACGGTAGCGTGCCGACAGGTCCCGCAGGGTCACTGAAGCCGGAAGACTACAGCGATATCGGTCAGGCGAAGGTATTGTCGGCGGAATACGGTGATGAACTTATCTATAACGCCGCCACGGACTATATGCACTATAACGGGATCTTCTGGGAAGAATCCATATCAGCGGCAGTCGGCGCGACGGAGCAGTTTTTGGATCTTCAGCTTAAGGATGCGGAGATGGTGAAGTTCAGGGCGAAACAGAGCTGCCTCAATGCCGGGATTACGGAAGAGGAGCTGAAGGCGAAGAAGCCGCCTCAGGGTGCGAGTCCTGTACAGGAAAAACTCTTCAATATCTGGCTGGATGCCTGTGCATATTACGCTTTCGTGATGAAGCGCCGGGATATGAGATATGTGAAATCCGCAATGGAAGCTGCAAAGCCCATGGTTTATGTGGATTCAAGGGATCTGGATAAGGATCCGTTCCTCTTAAATACGCCGGAAGCTACCTATGACCTGAGGATGGGGCTTCTGGGAAAGATGGAGCACAACGGGAAGCACCTGGTCACGAAGGTGACGCTGGTGGAGCCCGGAGACAAGGGTATGGATCTGTGGCTGGATACGCTTGATAAGACATTTTGCGGCGATGCGGAACTGATCGGATACGTGCAGGAGGTTGTGGGGCTTGCTGCTATCGGCAAGGTGTTCGTGGAGGCACTGATTATAGCTTTCGGTGACGGTCGCAACGGTAAGTCAACATTCTTCAATACGATTTTGAGAGTGCTTGGCACCTACGGTGGTTCGCTTTCAGCAGATACGCTGACTGTCGGTTGCAAGAGGAATACTAAGTGGGAAGTGACGGAACTGAAGGGCAGGCGGCTTGTTATCGCCGCTGAGCTGGAAGAGGGACAGAGGCTTTCGACTTCGATCCTGAAGCAGATCACATCCACCGATGAGATCCAGGGCGAGAAGAAGTTCAAGGATCCTGCAAAGTTCATCCCTTCACATACCTGCGTACTGTATACCAACCACCTGCCCAAGGTGGGCGCATCCGATGAGGGTACATGGAGAAGGCTGATCGTGATTCCCTTCACTGCAAAGTTCGAGGATACCGGAGATACCAAGAATTATGCGGATTACCTGATCACGGAGGCGGGTCCGGGGGTGCTGTCGTGGATCATTGAAGGTGCGGAGCGCGTCATTGACAAACAGTATCACCTGACAAGACCTCAGTGCGTGCAGGATGCCATTGATGAATACCGCCGTGACAATGACTGGCTGAATATCTACCTCTCCGAGCGTTGTGAGAGGGATGCGAGTGCCAGGGTGAAAGCGGCTGATCTCTATGATGATTACAAATGCTACTGCGATAGGGTGGGTGAGTATACACGCTCTCAGGCCGAGCTGTGCAAGGCTCTTGTGGCGGCGGGATTCGACCGTAAACGCATGAATAATGGCTGGAATTTCTTTGGTCTGAGGGTTCACGATGACCTTCTGGATGATGAAGATTGAGTGAAAAAGTGAACCCCAGTGAACCTTTTTTTACACCTTACGCACATATGAATTTTTAAGGATTTTTATATGTGTATAGGTATATGAAAAGGGTTCACGGGGGTTCACGATTTGGAGGAACGATATGACTGAAAAGCAGATAGAGCAGGCTTTTGTGAGACACGTGACGAAGTGCGGAGGCTTGTGTCCGAAGTGGGTGTCACCCGGATGGGACGGCGTTCCGGATCGCATCTGTTTATTGCGTGACGGAAAGATCGGTTTCGTGGAAGTGAAGCGCAAGGGCCAAAAGCCGAGGCGGCTGCAGGTGATAAGGCATAAGCAGTTAAGAAAGCTGGGATTTAAGGTGTTTGTTCTGGATGATATTTTGGATATCCCCGGAATTATTGATGCGATAGAGGGCGGTGCAACGGATGAATGAAGAAGCTACAAGAGCAAATTGGGAGAATCTGGCGAATGCCATAGTGCTGACAGCTGTAAAGGATTTTCGGACGGAATATAAAAAACTTCTGAAGAATCCAAAGAGTAAAGCGGCAGCGGCTGAAGTCGCATCGCTGGTCAGGTTCTTTACAAGTGATTATTACAGTCCTCTGACAACGGTGGACGGTGAGTATCTTGTCAGAAGGTTAAAAAACGAAGTGGAGGAAAAGATAAATGCTGAAAAAAGAGGATCTTCATAAATATGAGAGTTTCTGTGTGGACTTCCTGCTTACATCGCCTGAAGCCCTGTTAATCCTTCAGATGGGTCTGGGGAAAACGATCATAACTCTGACCGCTATAGCACTTCTGATGTATGACTGGTTCGAGGTGAGCAAATGTCTTGTTGTCGCACCTCTGAGGGTAACAAAGGTTTGGATGGATGAAGCGGCGAAGTGGTCACACACGAAAGACCTGAGAATGTCGAGGGTGACAGGTACGGCGGCTGAAAGAAAGGCAGCGGTACAGAAAGATGCGGATGTTTATGTGATCAACAGAGAAAATCTGGCATGGCTGGTGAAGTATTTCGAGGATAACAAGATGGCGTGGCCGTTTGACATGGTTGTGCTTGACGAATTATCCAGCTTCAAGAATTTTAAGAGTCAGAGATTTAAGGCGATGCGGAAGGTAAGACCTTTTGTAAAGAGGATGATCGGATTGACAGGCACACCTACGCCTCAGGGTCTGGAAGACCTGTTCGCAGAGGTGGGTATTATAGATAACTTTCAGCGTTTCGGGAGATTTATCGGAAGGTTCCGTGATACCTATTTCAGAAAAGGTGCATATAACCCATATACCGGAGTGGTATTCAACTATATCCCTTTGCCGGATGCGGAAGAGAGGATTTACAGCAAGATATCGGATATCGCAATCAGCATGAAGAGTATTGACTATCTCGATATGCCGGAATGCGTATATGTTGACCACACGGTTGAGATGGATGCCGACGAAAGAGCTGTTTATGAAGAAATGAAGAAAGAGCTTGTGGTAGAACTGGACGGTGAGACCATTACATCACAGAATGCGGCGGTTCTTTCAAACAAGCTGATGCAGATGGCTTCAGGATGCCTTTATACAGAAGACGGCGGCGTTGTGAATATCCATAACAAAAAGTTGGAGATGCTTTCGGATCTGGTTGAGCAGGCGAACGGACAGAATGTCCTTGTGGTATATCACTTCCGATTTGATCACGACAGGATCAGGGATTATCTGAAAGAACAGGGCTATGAGGTACGAGATATCAAGACGGATGCGGATATTGATGACTGGAACGCCGGGAAGATACAGGTCGGAATGATAAGCCCCATGTCAGCGGGACACGGGTTGAACCTTCAGAAGGGCGGTCACATTGAAATCTGGATGACGCTTCCGTGGTCATACGATTACTACTCACAGACGGTAGCCAGATTATGGAGACAGGGTACTACGGCTGAGACAGTAACTATCCATCATATTATATGCAGTGACACCGTTGATCTGGATGTGATGGATGCACTTAAGAGAAAATGTACCACTCAGGAAAACCTGATAGCGGCGGTTAAGTCGAATCTTAAAAAGGAGGCGGTTCGATGAAAGCAAAGGAATATATGCAGCAGGCCTTTTTTCTTGATAAGAGGATCAATTCCCTGATAAGGCAGGTGAACAATCTTTGGGATCAGGCTACAAACATTACACAGGTTATCAGTGATATGCCCCGTAATCCGAGTGGGGAAACATCAAAGCTTGAAAGCAGGGTCGTTGATATATGTGATCTGACCGATGAGATAAAGAAGCAGACGGATAAGCTGAAGAAGTTGCGTAAGGAAATGATGGGGGTTGTGAGTAAGGTTCCAGATCCTGAGTATCAGCTTATCTTACAGGAAAGATATTTTGAGATGTTGACCTGGGAGGATATTGCCTGCGACATCAACAGATCGGTAAGAAGCGCACAGCTTATGCATGGGAAGGCTTTGGAAGCCGTGCAGGATATTTTGGATAAAAAATAAGTTTGCGCACTTTTTCGCTGAATTTCACACTGGACATATGATATTGTTAAGATGGCGAAAATGAAAAATGATAAAAGCCCCTGCAAGGAATGTATCCTGCGGGGGCTTCGTCGTTGAAACTGATATGCGAAGCATATCACTATTTTGTCAAGTACGCAAGGGTGGAATTGAAAAATGCCAAAGAAACCAAAAAGACCGTGCTCTTATCCAGGCTGTCCTAACCTTTGTGATGGACGATACTGTCCGGAGCATCAGCAGAAGGTCAACAGCAACTATGAGAAGTACGGGCGTGATAAGTCCACAAAGAAAAGATATGGAAGAGCGTGGAAGCGCATCCGTGATAAGTATGTTCAGGAACACCCTTTTTGTGAGCTATGTTTTAAGCGTGGAGTTCTCGTGGAAACCGAGGAAGTTCACCACATGAAGCCGCTGAGTGAAGGTGGCACGCATGATCGGAGCAATCTGATTGCATTGTGTAAATCATGTCACTCAACGATTCATGCGAAGAGGGGAGATTACTGGGGAGACCGCAGGGGGCAGGGGGAGTGAAATTCTCTAATCGCTTACGGCTCCAGGAACGGCGGGGGGCTCTCACGTGCATTTTTTGGTTTTCAAACGGGGTATATAGGCACCCATCAAGTATAGGCAGGTGAGAGTCATGGCAAAAGACGGTACCGCACGTGGAGGTGCGAGGGTCGGTGCCGGTCGTAAGAGCAAGGCACTGACTGAAAAGTTGATAGAGGGGCGCGATGCTCAGGTGATGCAGATCCCGGCTGATATGGAAGCCGTGGAGATGCCGCCGGTCAAAGAGTATATGAAGGATGCTCAGAGAGACGGCAAACCGCTTGGGGCTGAGGATATCTATAAAGATACCTGGGAGTGGCTTAAAAAAGTCGGATGCGCTGCTATTGTGAATCCGCTGCTCATAGAACAGTATTCTATGACGGTGGCACGGTGGATCCAGTGTGAGAAGGCTATTTCCGAGTTCGGCATGATCGGAAAACATCCGACTACCGGTGCTCCGATGGCTTCTCCATATGTGAGCATGAGCCGCGATTACCAGAAGCAGATCAATCAGGTCTGGTTTGAGATTTACCAAATCGTGAAGGAAAACTGTGCCGGGGATTATTCGGAAAAATTTGAGGATCCGATGGAGAATCTTCTGGCAAAGAGGAAGGGCTGATCATGTGTAAGGAAAATATAAAATGGGTCGGTATAGACAACATAAAACCATATGATAAAAATCCGAGGGATAACAGTGAGTCCATCCCGAAGGTCGCGGAAAGCATAAAAGAGTTCGGTTTTTTACAACCTATAGTTGTTGACGGCGACGGGGTTATCCTTGCAGGTCATACCAGATACGCGGCTTCAAAGAAGCTGGGGCTGACCGAGGTGCCGGTGCTTTATGCAAAAGGGTTATCGCCTGAGCAGGCAAGGGCATACAGGCTTGCGGATAACAAGGTATCCGAATCATCGAAGTGGGATGACGGTTTTCTCATGGAAGAGCTGAATGCCCTTGAAGCGTTTGATTTTGATATGGCTGATTTCGGTTTTGATGTATCTGAGGTTGGGAAGAGACGCAAGAGCTGGGCTGTGACGGAAAAACGCTGCAATCTGAAAAAGAAGATCAAGCAGCATACCCACGGCGGTATCATGTACACCACTTTCTATGAAGTAGGGAAAGAAGGGAAACCGCTTGAAGAGATAAAAGAGGATCCCGGTAATGTGGAGACCTTTGCTGAGAACCTTTGTGATTATCTGGAAGAAACTCTGGGTATGAATATCGCTAAAGGCGGATGGTGCATCTGCACTACACCGAGACGGAGGCATAAGAAGGGATTCCATTTTTCAACGGAGATTTGCAGGAATGCGGCTGAGAAGCTTGGCATTCCTTTTTATATGGACGCATTTTCCGCTGATAACAGAAACAGGATCGAGCCTGATTTCACAATGGAGACTGAACCGAAAGAGCAGAATGTCATTTTGTATGACGATATCGTGACAACGGGGCAGACGATACGGACGGTGAGGCAGATGCTTCAGGATACCGGACACGTCACTCTGCTTGTCATAGGGATAAAGAACTGAGGAATTAAAATGAATAATAGATATGAGCTTTCAGTAGATGGGAGCCATTTCCGGATTTATTTTCGGGATGGTTCCTTTTTCATTGTTGATAAGGATGATTTTGATGAAGTATCGCAGTATAGCTGGGCGTTAGGGAAGAGAGGCTATCCTGTTGCGCATACAAGCAGAAGGGAACCGGGAGGAACCAGGACGTTTCCGTTACACCGGCTGATCATGAAGGCCGATGATGAGGGTGATGTTGATCATATTTCCGGCGACAAGCTTGATAACAGAAAATGCAACCTGCGGATCTGTTCCCATCAGGAAAACATGTTCAACCAGAAACTGAGGGAAACTAACACTACTGGGTATTACGGTGTCAGCAAAATGAAATCCTGCGGAAAATATGAGGCATACATTCATATCAACGGAAAGAAAAAATATCTCGGACTTTACGAAACTGCGGAAAGAGCAGCTTTGGCAAGGGATGAAGCTGCAGCTTCATTATATGGTGAGTATGCGAGACTTAACCGTGATCTTATGGAGGCGATATCATGAAAGATTACACTCCAACAAAATTTATGGCGAAAGACTCACATTATGATGAACAGCGTGCGGATTTTGCCGTGAATTTCATTCAATGTCTGAGCCATACAAAAGGTATATGGGCAGGAAAGCCATTTATGCTGATTCCGTGGCAGGAACAGATAATCCGTGATCTGTTTGGAGTTATTAAGAAAAACGGGTACAGGCAGTTTAATACTGCTTATGTTGAAATTCCCAAAAAGAACGGAAAATCAGAATTGGCGGCAGCAGTCGCATTACTTCTCTTATGTGGGGATGATGAGGAACGGGCAGAGGTTTATGGATGCGCTGCTGACCGAAACCAGGCGAAAATTGTCTACGATGTAGCTGTAGATATGGTCAGGCTGTGTCCGGCACTGATGAAGAGGGTGAAGATCCTTGAATCGCAGAAAAAAATCATATACAAACCGACGAACAGCGTTTATCAGGTCTTAAGTGCTGATGTCTCAAACAAACATGGGTTTAATACACATGGCGTGATAATGGACGAAATGCATGTACAGCCCAACAGGAAACTGTATGATGTTATGACTCAGGGATCGGGCGATGCCAGAATGCAGCCGCTTTACTTCCTGATCACAACCGCAGGGAATGATACCAATTCCATCTGTTATGAGATACATCAGAAGGCTAAGGATATTGAGTGTGGAAGGAAGATTGATCCTACATTTTACTCCGTGATATACGGTGCGGACGAAGATGAAGACTGGACTGATCCAAAGGTATGGGCTAAAGCAAATCCTTCGCTGGGTATTACGGTCGGGATTGATAAGGTAAAGGTGGCCTGTGACTCTGCAAGACAGAATCCGGGCGAAGAGAATGCTTTCCGCCAGTTAAGGCTGAACCAATGGGTGAAGCAGTCGGTGCGTTGGATGCCGATGGAGAAATGGGATGCGTGCGCATTCCCTGTTGATGAAGATGAGTTGGAAGGTCGTGTCTGTTATGGCGGACTGGATCTGTCTTCCACAACGGATATCACGGCGTTTGTACTTGTATTTCCTCCGCTTGATGAAGAGGATAAGTACATCGTGCTTCCTTATTTCTGGGTTCCGGAAGAAACTTTGGATTTAAGAGTCAAGCGCGATCATGTTCCTTATGATGTCTGGGAGAGACAGGGCTTTATCCAGACCACGGAAGGGAATGTGGTGCATTACGGATATATCGAAAAGTTCATTGAAAGCCTTGGGGAGCGGTTCAACATCCGGGAGATTGCTTTTGACCGGTGGGGAGCCGTGCAGATGGTTCAGAACCTTGAAGGCATGGGCTTTACGGTGGTTCCCTTCGGACAGGGTTTTAAGGATATGAGTCCGCCGACAAAAGAGCTGATGAAACTGACTTTGGAACAGAGGATAGCGCACGGCGGTCATCCGGTATTACGTTGGATGATGGATAACATTTTCATCCGTCAGGATCCGGCTGGCAATATCAAGGCGGATAAGGAAAAGTCCACGGAAAAGATTGATGGCGCTATTGCAACAATCATGGGACTGGACAGGGCGATACGGTGCGGAAATGATAAATCCGAATCCGTTTATGACAGCCGCGGATTGATTGTGTTCTGACCATGGCAGGTACCGAAACGGTAGGTGAGGTTGATATATGTTTTATGTTCTTGTTTCCGGGAAAAGAGATTTTACGGATTATGAGAGGTTCTGCAAAGTGCTTGATGAAAGCCTGAGCGGTATAACGAATGAGGTTGAGATCGTTGAGGGCGGCGCGAAAGGCACGGATGCTCTTGCAAGGCGGTATGCTTTAGATCGAGGCCTAAAATGCCGTGAGTTTGCAGCCCATTGGGATGTCAACGGAAGGGCTGCCGGTCCGATACGAAACTCTGAAATGGTGAAATTCGTATCCGGACATGACAGCAAGGCTGTGTTTTTCTGGGATGGCATGAGCAGGGGAACCGGTGATTGCTTGCGGAAAGCAAGGAAAGCCGGGATAGACTGTGAGGTGCATTCCGTATGATCATAGTTGCGATGATAGGCTTCATCGTGATCGCTGAAGCCATAAACAAAACATTGGAAGGAGATAATTGAGATGGGTATGCTGAGCGGTTTGTTTAAGAGCAGGGATAAGCCCACAGACAGAACGGCAGGAAGTTCGTATTCGTTCTTTCTGGGCGGTACTGCTTCAGGCAAATATGTTACAGAACGGTCTGCAATGCAGATGACGGCTGTGTACTGTTGCGTGAGGATACTGTCAGAGGCGGTTGCGAGCCTGCCTTTACAATTTTACAGATATACCGATGACGGCGGTAAGGAAAAAGCGGTGGATCATCCGCTTTATTTTTTGCTCCATGATGAGCCGAATCCTGAGATGACTTCGTTCATATTCCGGGAGACCTTGATGACGCACCTGCTTTTGTGGGGCAATGCATACAGCCAGATCATCAGGAACGGCAAGGGCGAAGTCGTGGCTCTGTATCCGCTGATGCCTGATCGGATGAAGGTTGATCGTGATGAGCACGGACGACTCTATTACGAATATACCGTTTACGATTCCGATGATGTCAAAGGCAGAAAAGGAACTGACAAGGTTGGCCGGACGGTAAGGCTTCAACCACATGATGTGCTTCACATTCCTGGGCTTGGATTTGACGGACTTGTAGGTTATTCACCTATTGCGATGGCTAAGAATGCTATCGGGCTTGCGATTGCTACCGAAGAATACGGCAGCAAGTTCTTTGCTAATGGTGCGGCACCTTCCGGTGTTCTGGAGCATCCGGGTACGATCAAGGATCCGAGCAAGGTTCGTGAGAGCTGGCAGGCGACTTTCGGTGGAAGCGGTAATGCAAATAAGATTGCCGTTTTGGAAGAAGGCATGAAGTACACACCTATCAGCATCAGCCCGGAACAGGCTCAGTTTTTGGAGACAAGGAAGTTCCAGATCGATGAGATTGCAAGGATCTTCCGGGTACCGCCACATATGATAGGTGATCTGGAAAAGAGCAGCTTCAACAATATTGAGCAGCAGTCGCTTGAATTTGTGAAGTACACGCTGGATCCCTGGGTGAGCAGATGGGAACAGGCTATGGTTCGTGCTCTGCTTACACCGGATGAAAAGAAGAAATATTTCTTTAAGTTCAATGTGGACGGTTTGCTCAGAGGCGATTATCAGAGCCGCATGAGTGGATATGCTACGGCAAGGCAGAATGGCTGGATGTCTGCAAATGATATCCGTGAGCTTGAAAACCTTGACCGCATTCCGGAGGAAGATGGCGGTGATCTGTATTTGGTAAACGGAAACATGGTTCCGCTGGTGTCTGCCGGTGCGGCGTACAACTTGGAACCTGATAACGGAAAGGAGGATGAAGAGTCCGATGAAGAAGTTTTGGAACTGGAAAAGCAGGAAGATCAGAGACCAGGCTTCAGGCGAAGAGGTGGCTGAGAGAGTGCTTTTCCTTAATGGAACTATAGCTGAGGAAAGCTGGTTTGACGATGATGTTACGCCTGAGCTTTTCAAGGAAGAGCTGAATGCAGGCAGCGGAAATATCACGGTATGGATCAATAGTCCGGGCGGTGACTGTGTTGCGGCGGCTCAGATTTATAACATGCTGATGGATTATAAGGGCGATGTGACTGTTAAGATCGACGGTATTGCGGCTTCTGCTGCGAGTGTGATCGCGATGGCAGGTACAAAGGTGCTTATGAGTCCTGTCAGCATGATGATGATCCACAATCCGGCTACTATCGCTTTCGGGGATAAGACCGAGATGAACAAGGCGATTGAAATGCTGGATGCGGTGAAGGATTCCATCATGAATGCCTATGAGATCAAGACCGGTATGAGCAGAGCGAAGATTTCGCATCTTATGGATGCTGAGACCTGGATGGACGCTCATAAGGCGATGGAGCTGGGCTTTGCGGATGAGATTATGCAGAGGGCTGAGGAAGATGTCGGGGCACCTGATGTTTCGATGATGTTTTCCAGGGCTGCGGTGACTAATTCGCTGATGGATAAGATCGCTGCAAAGTGCAGGATCAAAGCACCAGATGAGAGTTGCACCGGTGCAACAGAGGTAACTGAAAACAATGTTAATGATGGGCGTTCCGCTGATGAGATCAGGGAGCGCTTAAATTTTATCAAGAGATTCATTTAAGGAGGATTTGAATTATGACTATCAATGAAATGATTCAGAAGAGGGCGAAGGCGTGGGAGACCGCAAAGAACTTTGTGGATACCCACGAGGATAAGAACGGCGTTCTTAACGCTGAGGACAGCGAGGCATACAGCCGCATGGAGAAGGAAATCGAGGATCTTACCGCTGCTATCGACCGTCAGCAGAGAGCTGAGGCGAGAGAAGCAGAGCTTAGCAGACCTGTGAATGCACCTCTTACAGGCAGACCTGCAAAGCAGGAGGTCGATGAGAAGACCGGTCGTGCTTCCAATGCGTATAAGGAAGATTTCGGAGCGCATCTCCGTGGACAGAGACCTGTTCATAACGTGCTTTCCGAGGGCGTTCAGGCAGACGGCGGTTATCTCGTTCCGGAAGAGTTCGAGCGTCAGATCGTGATGGGGCTTGATGAAGCAAACGTGGTAAGAGGTCTTGCGAAGGTCATTACCACAAGTGCTGAGAGAAAGATCCCGGTTGCAGCTTCTCATTCCGAGGCACAGTGGACTGCTGAGAACGGTGACTATACCGAGAGTGATCCTACCTTTGCACAGAAGACCATTGATGCTTACAAGCTCACTGATCTTGTAAAGGTTTCCATCGAGCTTCTTCAGGATTCTATGTTTGATCTTGAAAGCTACATTGCAAATGAGTTTGCGAGAGCTTTCGGTATTGCTGAAGAGCAGGCTTTCTGCGTTGGTACCGGAACCGGTCAGCCTACCGGTATCTTTACCGCAAATGGCGGACAGGTTGGTATCACTGCAGCAGCAAACAATGCCGTTACTGCCGATGAGCTTTTCAGCCTTGTGTATGCACTTAAGAGCCCTTACCGCAGAAATGCAAAGTGGCTTATGAATGATGCGACTATCTCGGCAATCCGTAAGCTGAAGGACGGCAACGGCGTATATCTCTGGCAGCCTTCTCTTCAGGCAGGTGAGCCTGACAAGCTTCTGGGCTATGAGCTTTACACCAGCCCTTATGCTCCTACGATGGCTTCCGATGCTCTTGCTATTGCGTTCGGTGATTTCAAGAATTACTGGATTGCTGATCGTTCCGGCAGAACTGTACAGAGACTCAACGAGCTCTATAGCTCTAAGGGTCAGGTCGGTTTCGTAGCAACTGAGCGCGTGGATGGCAAGGTGATCCTTCCTGAGGGCATCCAGCTTCTTAAGATGAAGCACTGAGGATAAGAGAGAATGGGGCTGTCGTGCAAAAGCGGCAGCCCGGATTTTGGAGGTGAATGATGAGCGATTATAACGCGAAGAATTATACAGAGCAGGGTGGCGATGTCACTCATATTGGCGGCAAGCTTCAGTTTGATGAAGGCGGCAAGATGGCAGGTGGTCTTCTGCCTAATCAGGAAGCTGCAACCGGTACAGGTGCGACAGGCGGAACAAACGCCGTGAATGCCATTAACGCACTGCTTCTGAAGATGAAGAATGCAGGTCTTATGAAGCCCGATTATTTCACAATGCATTATTCAGCCGTAATGGATACCGTTGCCGGTCATGCGGATCGTCAGTATAACACTGGGAAGATTTCCAGTGTGGCTGTGGACAATGATACTCATGAGATCACGATCACTTTGTCTGACAAGGTGAAGAACCTTAAGGATTTTGATGGTTTGCATGGATGGGGAGTTCATAAGTGGCTTGGTATCGGTTTGGGCGTTGGTATTTCGCCTATTACAGGGCTTTCCTATAATGGTTCCACGATGACGGCTGAGGATGTGACTGAGGCTTCTCAGTGCACCTTGGATGCAGGGTATTTTGTCCGTTGGGTCGCGGCTGATCTTGTGCTTGCAGGTGATAATTCAGAGAAATCTAAAGATTATTTCACTTTGTGGGCTGATGGTTATGAAGAGACCAGGTACACGCTGAAGATTGTGGAGCCTGCGTAAGATGAATGGGCGGTGGAGAAATCTGCCGCCTTTATTGTGAGGTGAGCAGATGATCGTAACTGTGGAAGAGATGAAGAATTATCTGAGGATCGATTATGAGGATGATGATTCATTGCTGGAAAACTTTATAACAGCCGGGGAAAAGCAGTGCATGGATATCTTGCGGACCGACGATGAGAATGATCTGGCTGATTGCCCGAATGGGAAGAT